>Ga0316206_1000575_pt1 | contig 45448 bp, 71 predicted proteins | sample 6monthpyrite_MG_FD_204942 | JGI IMG/M metagenome (GOLD analysis project Ga0316206, IMG submission 204942) | Microbial mat bacterial communities from mineral coupon in-situ incubated in ocean water Damariscotta River, Maine, United States -... | ecosystem: Environmental > Aquatic > Marine >...
TAGGCAATATAGGTATAGATGAACCATTTTAGAGTCATCAAACCATTCCCAATCTATAAATTTTCGATGAAGCTTAACCCAGCCATTATTCGACATCTGGAAGACTCGCAGTGCAGTTTATATAGATTGTTTTACCTACCGTGAACTGGCCTAAATTGTACTTGCAGCGATAGTTTGTTGAGTAATGAGCGCAGACAAGAGGATTGTCTTTATTGTGGCAATCACAGTCATGCAATGGGCTTATTGTGTCTTTTAGAATTAGATATGACTTAACCAGTAACTGGCCTAATTTTTCTCTGTTCATAATATTTGCTCCAAAAAAAGCATGCTAGTGCTCTATATACGGGTTATTTATTTGTTTCAACATCAAAACAAAGCTTCATAAACCTACGTGCGGCTTCGTTTCCAATTAAAAGAGCCTGTTCGTGCGGTATTTCCTCTGTCGCCTCTCTTATTGAGTCATAGCACATCATAGCTATATTGCAGTGCCAGCTATGTGCGTAACTACCTTCCTTGCTTGGATTATCCTTAATCATTGCTTTTTTAATAACATCAAACGCTATTGCTGTTTCAATTGTATTCTGAAGTGAATTATTGTTGTATAAGTCACATATTAATTCTGCATTCACTAACCATTGCTCGAAAATTTCAGGGTTTTCTGCTGAAAATTGACCATTGAAAATAGCTATTATTTTATTTTCATCCCCTAACCCGGTGCGAATACTGTAACCAGACTTGCTGACTCTCCATTTATTCTCATTATTTATCATTGTTATTTACTCCTAGTTAGTGGTGGTTATTTACTCTTGTGGTCTATAAGTGGGTTATTTAATGCCAGTAAAAACAAATTTAATTCGATTCCATAAACCTGTTTCCTTAATCGCTTTGTTTTCATTAGTTAAATAGCTGCACCTGTCGCTCCATTTTTGGCACTCTTCATCCAACCTATCCCATGCTTCGTATTGAATGCCTATAATGTCCTGTGCTTGCTCAGATACGCCTATAATCATGTCCTTTCTATCTGACGGCCTTCTGAACCTTCGGCCACGTATTAATTCACGTAAAATAGTATGATCTATAGTTTCCGGGCCATCATTTGATACTACGTGAATAGGCTGATACGGTATTGTTGTTGATAAAATTTCATACGGGTCTCTATCGGTTTCAATAAAATCAATATTTTTTATTATGATCACAGTTAAACTCCTAAATTAAAAAATTCAGGCTTATTGTGCAGATAAATTGAATAGTGTTATAATTGGGTCTAACGGTTGAGCTGTTGCTCGAAGTGAATACGTTAACCTCTGTTTAAAACTATTCGCTTTAGGTCTGTCAACCAAAGCCGTTGTTAAATTATACGCCCTCTGTGATTATTTGCAAAGGGCGTTTTTATTTATGCTAAACTATTATATCAAACCTTATCTACGCCTGATGAGTCCGTTGGGACGAAATACTAAACTGTATCGCGTAGGCCCATTAGTAGAGCTGCGAATGGGACAAGGCCAGCAACTTAGCTCTAAGTGTATTTACGAGTATATTTAGAGCTAAGACCGATCACGCTGGTTTGTATGTCGGATACGAAGCTCTACACTACTTCAAATCTCTCCTCCCCCTTGGTGAGTATAAAAAAGCCTCTTTATTGAGGCTTTGTTATTTCTAAGTTCCAGTAAAGAATAACCTTGTACAAATCTCACTGCATAGATGAAAATCATCATAATTACTATATGAAGTACCATTAAATGGAATGCTTATATTTAATCCGAACTCTTTATTTGATGTTATTTCAAGCCATCCAGCCGATGTTTCTGATTTTCTTTTGCATTGATCACATATATATTCTACTTTTTTCATTATCTTTCCCCGTTAGACTGTTTAAACAAAATCTTCGTATATTTCTGCATCTGGAAAAGGCCTGTACTTTCTAGCTTTAACCAAAGCATTGTTAGCCTGCGAAATATCAATAAACTCTTTGGCATTTTCTTCAAGCAATGTGCGCGGCGGGTCGCCTTCACCATCAGCCAGCCATACACCTTCTTCTAATAAAACTTTCATCTTCATACCCTCTATAGGTGGTTATCTTTGGATGCGTGTCATTTCTCCGCACTTCTCACACTTACACCGATTTTTCTTTTCTGCCTTATTAGCTATTCTATTAAGCTCAATTATTCTTAAATTCGCTCTTGATTCACTGTTGCAGAACTGCTCTAAAACCCACATAGGGCTTAAATGCTCACCACATATCCCACATTCAACATAACCCAGCTTATCGTCAACTAAATATGTATTGTGCTTACACTTGAAGCTGTGAGTGCGTTTAATAACTAAGTCCATTGTTATTCCTTCCCTTCTATTGTGGCGTTAAGGATGGCCCTTGATATTGTGGCTGGCCCTGTTTGCTCATACTTCCAAAAAGCATCATCACAGGCTTTTCTAAGTGCCGCCATCGCTTCCAGGTGCTCATCCTTGCTTATGCTGGTGTCGGCTAATATGTATTTAGGCTCTCCCTGTGGCTCTTCCTGCCAGTATCCGCCGATTTCCTTTCCATAAAGATCACGCGCCATTCCTGCATAAATCACTTCTGGAATATCTGTTTTATTAGTCATATCTAGCCCCTAGCCTTTAGCATGGCGTCTGCCCATATATAGCGAGCTTTAACGATCGCCTTTAAGTACGCATCTTCAGGATATTTAACTCCTGGTTGATTTAGATTAATATCTAATCCTATAAATCGACACACGTCACCTGCTGAAGAAGGGATTATTCGATCTATTTCGTGCTCATCAGCAGCCATAGCAAACTGGTCTCTTAAGCTGGGCTGATCAAGCATTTTATTGAACGTATCAAAATCAAGGCAAATTACTTTTTTATCATTCATATCTATTTACTCGTTGGTGGCTGATAGATATTTATTTATTTTTATCCATACAGAGTTACCAACATCAACAATACCCTCGTTGCTCCGATCCCATAAATCATCACGTATTAATTGAATTAGCTCTCTTGCCTCTTCTTTGTCCTTTAAATAATCTACGTATAAAACAAACCGGCCATCTGTAAATTCTACCATTTCAACATATTCAAACTGGCCTTTAGATACTGATGGTTCCGAATCATATCGTTTAATCATTGTTTGTTGCCTCTAAGGTTTAATTTTTAGATTCTTAAATGCGATTTTCCGCATGTCTGACAGATGTTTTTCAACTGCTCCCAAGCTACCAGCCGAGCCAGTACCCTCTGTTGGCCTTACTCCGCACTGCCACAACTCATCCATTAAATTCTGTGCAGACTGTATTCCAAGTGTTAAAAATGGCGGCGAAAGCAGACCTCTATCCATTTTTTCAAACACAACTGGCTGGGCTATAGATTCGCTAACATTTTCTATAACTTGTCTGCAATATAAACTTATTCCGTTTTGCCAATCTTCACGCCTTGCCATTATCTCAATTGGTTTAATGTCACCGTTCATTTCTTGTTGCCTCTATATTGTTAGCTATCATCCCAGCAATTACAGCTTGGATTATCCGATCCGCAATGCGTGCAAAAGTACCAAAATACATCCATTCTTTCGGCTTCTGTTAACGACATTAAATGATTTGTAGCAGTTGCACCCAGCGATATTTTAAAGCTCCAGTCGCTGCTAGGGCTGTTTCTAAACATTAATTTGCCATTTATTATTGATTCTTCGTAGTACATAATCATTCCCCTTTAATTATCAGTTATTTGGTTACAATTCTGTTTGTTTTAATGATTTCTTCAACAATCACGGTCTCATCAGGCCAAACGTCGTACACAGACTTATCTAGCACGCCGCAAATGGCATAAGCGGTTGTTAGCGTAGGCATTGAGGAGCCAGCCTCTAAAGCCCAGCAATGTGATTTAGTGCCGCCGTACATGTCAGCCAGCGCTTGCAATGTAAGCCCGGCATCTTCTCTTAAGCTTTTTAGATTATTCATATACAGGTCTTCTGTGTTTATTTAGGATGCCTTTATATTATAATAAAAAACACACTGAGTCAATTAAAATAAATACAAATAAGTATTGACATTAAGAACAGGTGAGGCTAATATTTATCCATAGCAATTAAATAACTAAGGGGTTACACATGAAAAGCAAGATTATTCAGAAACAATCAGAAATTATCTATCCGTGTTTAATGACTTATCCCAATTCAAGTAACGTATTTTTTATGTATAAAGCTGAAAGAGGGATATGTATTTATTCTACAATTCTAAAATATGTAGGGTCTTCTGCTACAGATTGGGATAGTGAATTTCCTAAATTTATTCAATTCACCGGCACAATAGAACTAAGCAACGATTAGGGGTTACACAATGAAAGACAAGATTAAAATAGATGATAGATTCTCTTTTAATCGTGACAAATACAATTGGATATTGTACGAGACACGCATTGGAAAGGATAAGGACGACAATGACAAGGCCCATACAGATTTATCGTTCCACGGCACTCTCACACAGGTCTGTGCAGCTATTATTGATAGAAAGCAGGGTGATTGTGAAACCTTAATCCAGTTAATGGAAATGACAGCAGATGCGGCTGATAGACTTGCCGCATTTATGACCGATAAAACGGAGTAAAGAAATGCCACATAACGACGAACCAGAAAATATCGAGCAAGACAAAGCCGATCAAATCAAAATTGTTGATGAGTACGACGAACTTATGAAAGATCATGGAAGTGTTACAGCAGGTCTTGATAATGTGCTGGCTGACCTTGAAACACGTAAAGAGATAGGCGAGCTTATCCAGCAGATTGAAAAACTAAAAGGCGTGGACATTCAGAGCAAGCTTAAACTGGCTGCGCTGATAGTTGATAAAGTAACCGATGATGTTTGGGAAACGGCTACCGATATAGTTAACAAGGGGTAAGACAATGAAAATAGCAATATATAAAGATATGAGCATAAATTATGAGCGTGTAGCTGAGGTTACAGATTATCTTGAAAATGGAAAAGACGTCGACATAAGACTATCAGAGATAATGGAAGTTGAATTTATAATGCTACCTTATGGTGATGCTGAAAAGAAACAAATCGAAGTAATCGAAACTCAAATTAAAGCCGTTCAAGCTGCTGCACATATGAAAGTAACTGAGCTGGAAGAAAAGAAAGCCGAATTACTCGCTATAGGTGACAGCAATGAAACGTGAAAGAGCAAAAGAGCTAAGAGAAGTATTTAACGCTTTCTGTGATGGGAAGGATATTCAGTTTAGGGAGGATTTTGAGAATAGTTGGAAGATTATTTTAAATGGTGAAGGCTCAGGATTCTTGGAAGGCTATGAATACCGCATCAAGCCCGAGCCTGAAGTTATCTATGTTAATAAGTGGGGTGACAAACATAATCAGAAAAACTGTCATTCAAGCGAAGCTGAAGCCATTCAGAAAGCAAGAATTTCAGGGCTTGAATATATCTACATAGCCAAGCCATTCACTGAGAGGGAATGAATATGAGCTTTACCGAAGAGCAAAAAGTTTTTTTAAGTGAACCTTTAGTTGTTGAAAATGTAAGCAAAAGAGACGGAACCGGAAACACAAAGCTTTCTTATCTTGCATCACATCATGTAATAGCTGAGGCAAACCGCATATTCGGCTTTGATGGATGGAGCACTGAAATACTTGTTTTAAAGCAAATTGATAGAACAGAGTATGAAAAGGCGCCATACAAGCCAGGCGACGAGCCAAAGCCAATGGTATCAATATCATATTTATGTAATTTGCGGGTTACTGTTAAGTCTGGCGAATCCACCATAATAAAAGAAGATACCGGTTTTGGTAACGGCGTAGCTGGTTTCTCAGCGTATGGAATAGGTAGCTGCATAGAGCTTGCCAGTAAAGAGGCTGTAACGGACGCATTGAAGCGATGTATGCGATATTTCGGCAATCAGTTTGGCAATACCTTATACAACAAAGACGCCGCACCACTACCAGATATGGGGGCCGTTGAGCTTGCCAAGCCTGTTACAGGTGAACAGGTAATGGAGCTTCGTGCGTTATATAAAGATCGAGAAATTAATGACGAATGGGTAGAAAATCTATTGCTGGCAGAGAATTTTACCGGTGGTATCGATGGATTAACTCAAGATTGGTTTAACCATATTTACAAATTAACCAGTAATTACAAAATAGCTGAGATTAAAGCAAAAACATATACTGATGATATGGAAAAGGTTATCGAAATGATGAAAAAATCAGTGAATATGAATATGTTAAAAGCCACATTTAAAGAAGCATGGGAAAAGGCTTCAGAGCAAAAAGACAAAGCAACGCAGTTAAGCGTGCAGAAAACTTATAACGAGTTAAAAGATAAATTCGAGGCTAAAAAATGAAACCGCTTTATGAAATAACCGAAGATCACAAAGATCTATTAAAATTAGCTGATGAAAACGAGGATATCGAAAAAGCCGTTGCCGATACGATGGAATTAATCGAAGGCGATTTTAACGACAAAGCAATTTCATTAATCCATGTCGTAAATAGCATGTCAGATGATGCTGTAATTTTGGATAATGAGATAAAACGGCTTACCAAACGAAAGAAGTCTATTGAAAGCAAGCAGGATTCAATGAAAGATTATTTAAGGGTGAATATGGAGGCTACTGGAATAAATAAAATACAGTGCCCACTATTTACAATAACGCTAAGAAAGGGACGTGACATTGTGAATATAATAGATGAGTCAGCTATTCCAGCGGATTTTCTCGACATTAAAACAACTATGACGCCAATGAAAAAAGAGATATTAGCGGCCTTAAAAGAAGGCTGCGATGTTTCCGGCACGAATATTATTAAATCAAAATCAAGTATATCAATCAAATAAGGCGAAAGACAATGGCACGAGGTATAAACAAAGTAATTCTAGTAGGAACATGCGGTAAAGACCCTGAAACCCGTTATATGCCTTCCGGTGGTGCAGTCACTTCTATTAGTGTGGCTACAAATAAGAGCTGGAAGGATAAAAAGACCGGCGAGAAACAGGAGGCAACAGAATGGCACAACATTACCTTTTTTAACCGCCTGGGTGAAATTGCCGGCGAGTATCTAAAGAAGGGTCAGCAGGTTTATATCGAAGGTGAGCTGAAAACTGAAAAATGGCAGGACAAAAGCGGTAATGATCGTTACACAACTAAGATTATCGCCAATGAAATGCAGATGTTAGGCGGAAGGCAAGATAATCAAGGCAGTAACCAGCAGGCACAACATGCTCAGCAAGGACAGCCAACACCGCAAAGCCAGCCTAGTTCTGGTGATGTAAATTTCAATGATTTAGACGAACCGCCGTTTTAACCGAGTCATAGCAAGACCCCTATTCCCTCTACTTATGGGGGAGGGCTTTTTGAACAACAGAGAGTAAATATTATGGAATTAAGTGAATTTAATAAAATATTTGAAAATGAAGACACTGAATGGGAGGGCGATAATGCGATTCAAGGTCTATTAATTATACAAAAGTATATTCCAAATAAAGGAATAGAGGCGGCTGAACACGACATTATATATTCAGTAAGTGCAGATGATCTTGTTGAGGCGGGAATAACGACAGAAGACGCTGAAAGTTTGCGTAAATTGAACTGGATGATCTATGACGGATTTTACATGGCCTGTTTTGTTTAATTAAAGTGAGGATAGATTATGGTTTATATAACTATTGATTGTGATGCTAAGGGTGCATTAGCTGTTGATAAGGTCTTTGAGTCGTACATAGATGCTGAAAACTATGTAATAGATTTTATTTTTATAAATGATGAGTTTTATTCTGGGCGAACTGATGAATTCAAGGTTTCAGCCGCAAAGAATTATATAGTGGTTAGAGAAATTAATTAAGAGGGTAGATTATGTGCAATAAGGTTGGCTATGAAACAAAGCAAGAAGCCAAAAAGGATGCTGAATTTATTACAAAGTCATCCAGAACACAGAAGCAGAAAATTAGTAAGCCAAAACATGGTAAGAAGATGCGGCCATATAAATGCAAATATTGCGGATTATGGCATTTAACAACCCAAAAGCAGTTTAAGTGGAGTAAATCAAAATCGGGGTGAATATTATGGAATACAAAGACACACCAACCAGCATGACCGAACCAGATAAACCAGTTACCCGCCATAGACCAAAGGGCAGGGGGATTAATCCATTAGCTGACTTTATGGCATATGACAGTAAGCTGTTTCTTAAGTCATTACCCGGTGAGACGCTTACCCGTTCGAGGCATTCAAATTTAGCGAATAACGACTAAGATAAGAGAGATAGGTGATGAAAGATATAGACCACATGCACGATAAAGTATTTGTAACCATGAATTTATGCAGTGAAGATAAATATATGAAGGTAAATGAGGTTTTTGAGCCTTTTGATAAAACTTATGAAGTTTGCCAGCGTTATTATTCACAAGAATGCATAAATCAAATACATGAGGCTTTACGGGTGGCTATGGGTTTATGCGACATTATCCCTACAAGACTACAGGAACATAAAGACAAGCAGGTAGCAGATATAGGTGATTTCGTTAATACACAGGGCGCTTATCACATAATTCTGGATGCGCTTGAAAAAATTAAACACTTAGAGAATAAGCAATAAGAGGTAGAAAACCATGAGCAACCAACAAGAAAAGTATTTATTTGAATTTGAAGAAGACACCAGCCCTGAAGCATGGGCCGCTAAGAACTTAAAAGAAACTCGTAAATCAATCAATGCAAATGTATTAGAGGTTATATCAAAAGAGGGGCGGGAATTGGCTATTGAACGCTCTCTGGAAGAGTCAAAGGCTGATAAGTGAATAAGCCCCGTAAATGCAAAGTATGTGGCGATGAATACCCGCCGTTTAATAGCATTCAAAAAGTATGCGGCCCTAAGTGCGCTATAGAGCTTGTTAAACAGGATAACGCTAAAAAGTTGGCTAAGGATAAAAAGATCAAAGAAAAGCTTGATAGGCACGACTTAAAGCGGCGCAAGGATGCATTAAAGAGCAAGTCTGATTGGATGAAAGAGGCGCAGGCAGAATTTAATAAATATGTGAGGTTAAGAGATGATGGCGAGCCATGTATATCTTGTGGGCGGCACCACAACGGCCAGTATCATGCTGGGCATTATCTGTCGGTTGGGGCTTGTCCGGAACTCAGGTTTCACCCGTTTAATAACAATAAACAGTGTGCCCCTTGTAATAACCACTTATCGGGAAACGCAGTTAAGTACAGAAAAGCGCTTATCGGCAAAATCGGCTTGGCAGAAGTTGAATGGCTGGAAGGACCGCAAACGATACAAAAACTAACTGTTGACGATATAAAAGATATTAAACAACACTATAAACAGAAAGCTAAGGAGTTGAGTGATGTGTGAATATTGCAAAAACACCGGAAAGATTAATAACCAGCCATGCCCTCATTGTGTAGGTGATCTTAAATCTGATGAACTTAAGGTCGAGCTATGCGAGGTCAACAGATATGATGTTGAATTTAAAAACACGCTTAGAAACATGTTTAACCATAATGAGGCGATGAAATGAAGACATTTAATAATAAAAGCCCTCTACTGAACGCAATAGCCATACCCTTTAGTCTGGTAGGATTCGCCCTATTAATCGTTAACTGGGCGTATATGGTGGTGTTTCAGTGGGTATTTTTGCCCAAGCATAAGTGGGTTGATGTGCTGTCAAAGGATGGGTGGAAATTACATAGCCATTACCCTAACTGGTTTTGCTACTGGCTTTGTACTTGTGAGGAAAATATGATTAACCACCTGAGATTAATGCGTGATGCGCTTGACGAGGATTATTGTGATGAGACCATTTAGATACGCATTATTTTACGCTATTGGAATTATCTGCTTATTCGCCGTGTTCGGTGGCAATACTGCAAAGGCTTGTGATAATAACGATTTAACTGACTACAGCACTGAATACCTACTGGCTAACTATACTCCTTGTGGAGGTCACTGGTGGGCTAAACGATATAAGTGCAATGGAGACACATTATGAAGTGCAGGCAATGCGATAGAGAGTATACATATAACGATATTGAAGGCTATAGCAAAGAGTTATGTGGGCCGCTTTGTGATGGAATTGAAATAGGCAGAAAGCAAGCGGCTAAGCGCTGTAAGGAGATAGCACAGCAGAGGTATTTAGCTGAGAACCAAGCCGTTTCAATCGACTTAAAGATTAGTGAAGAGTTTAATGTATAACATCAATCACATAATAGGGGATAGGTAATGGCAAAGTTTGAAGACACGTTTAATGAGCCGATTGGATTTTCTGATGGCTCTTATGTTATTAGCGGACATTATTCCGTTGATGAGGCCGCAAAAATGTTTAGTGAAGACTTAGGCGATGATATAAAGCCGGACGCGCTACGCAAAGACGTTGTTAGATTCGGCTTCCCACCTGAATTTGTTGAAGATGGCAACGAATTAGGCGCTTGCTGGTACACGGGAGCAAAAAAAGGAAAAGGATCAAAACCTGTGTGGGTTTTAGGTTAAATAAGACGTTATCGGACTATATGCCGATATTTTAATGAAAACTACCGAAATCGGAAGGTAATATATGCTATGCTAACATCTGGTAAATTAGTTACTATCATTTCTAATTTATTCAGAACTTTCCCGCTAATCTCCAAGGCTAGCGGGTTTTTTATGCCTGTCGTTAATTAGATTTAGGCATCTTTGTATATTTATCTGCGGCGGCGAGTGCGAATACTGAAGGTATTAGAATGACGAGTATTTGTATTAGGCCCGGATCATCAAACCTGAAATAGCTCAGTGTTAATACAATGTACGAGAATACCCACTTCTTTTCTGCAAAGATTGTGGTTATGCCTTTCATGATTTCTTTATCAAAATTTCTAGCATTCCATGCATTGTGGCGACAGATGTTTTGGTCTTAATCACTGAATCCCTTGTTATTTTGTGCTCATCTTTGAACATTTCAGTAATTGACTGGGTTTTACTATCGAGCTTTTCACTGAGATAATTATTTCCCGCCCTGAACTCTGCTAAAGCGTCCTTAATGTCGTCTTTTGTCGCATAATGAGCTTCGATAGTATCTACCCTTTTTACAAGTCGATTAAATCTCGATCTTGATATCCCTATTAATAACGCTGTTAAAAAGCCAATAATACCCATCCCACCCTTCACTACGTCTGGATCAATTATTGGCATCTTTACCTTCCCGCTGTTAAAAAATATCATAAGGCAAGTGCCCTTTCACTAGTTTAGTACACTTTTAACATTTTGCTATCACCCAAATGTGTTAATAGTAAATTACAGCAACATCATGGCGATAATCGTTTCCGTTTGTCCAGTGTAGATAAGAGTCGTAAATACGCAACCGGTCTGCTAATGTGCCGGTTATGCTGTATTGTCGATACCAATTTTTAAAGCCTATATATTGCATTACAAATTTGTCGGGTGAAAGTCGCCGTTTTTCGATTGGAGACCTTGATCTATATCAAAACTAGATAGAGGTTCGTTTAATGTGTCAGGGTTAGCGCCCGTCCACCACTTCAAGCCGCCGCCGTTCGTTGTTGCATTGGCCGACACTTCATCGGGTGTTAAATCCCCAAAAGCAGCCACTATTTCAGCAACTGTGGCAGTAAAATTAGCGTTGTCTGTTGCGTCATTCGTTTCTTGTGCTGCATTCCACAAGGCTAGTGTCGCGTAAGTCGTGCCAGCGTATGCCCATGACGTGGCCGGTAATGCCTGATCGGAATAATAGTTATTATTTGAGAATGTATTAGCATCACCCACCCCAACCGTAGCGAATCCGCCGACTTTAGGTGTCACGACCAATATAAGTATATTATTGTTATAGGTTTTTGATGCCGAATTTGCTGTTGCTCCCTGTTCTCTTGCCCATATACCAAAACAATCAGAATTTCCATCGACTGAGCTAGGCGTGATAATTACAGTATTATTGTGCGCTACGCCGCCGCTATTGCCTTTTAAGCTGATACCAACTGTTTCTGTTCCGGTGATATCTGTCAACAGATTGCCGAATGCGCGAACATTATCGTTTGTGCATAGTGAAAGTATTAACGGAGAATGAAAGCGCTTTACATGGTTGGCGTAAATATCACCGCTTGCGAGTCCGCGAACACCAATCCCGTGCGGGCTGTATGCAGCAGAATTTATGCCTGTGACAACATTATGATGTACCTGAGGGTTTATCGTGAACCCAAGCCCTGTCTCAGCATCAGTACCAACCGATATACCATCGCCAGACGGGCAATTATGATTAAATATATTGTTTCTGATAACGGGTCTTGTCGTTAATCTATTCCCAGTATCTTGACCGCGAACGAGCGTGCAATAATTTCCAGATCCTGTAACAATCGCATCAACTGTAAAATTACAGTCTTCAAGAACAACATTATTCACTCCAGAGCATTCAATGCCCCACGAGAAACCGGCCGCATTTGTAAAATTAATACTTCCTGTAACATTGCTGATATTAGCTGTTGTTACACTGGCTGTATTAGCTGACCTAAAGGCGCACGCCAAGACCTCACCAGCCCTTGTACTAGTTACGTTATCATAATGAAGGCCATCAATAGTCAATACCATCGCAGAGTTTGCCCCTAGCGTAGTATTTGCATAAACAATATTCCCTGAATATGAGCCACTAACAATACAGTCATTCATGGTCACGCTGCCATTGCCTTGGCTTATATTTATTGCAACCGCTGCACCATCACCAATCGTTTCAATACGATTAAGCACAATATTTTTTTCTGCAATATTTGTTGCTAAGTAAACTATTCTTGTTGATATGTTTGAGCCGCTAAACTTTAAATCATTAACGGTGAACGTAGCGGTTGAATCAGGGTTGATATTTACAACGCCGCCGCCACTCGCACGGCCTAATATCGCACCGCCTCCATTAGCTCCATAGCGAGTGCTAACGGTAATCGCCTTTGTCCAGGTGACTTCTGCGCTTGCTTGATACGAAGTAGTTCCCAGGCCGGCTAAATTTTCATTGAACACAAAAGTATCTGAATCTGCCTCAACAATACCGCTCAATGCAGAAGCTGGATAGCAATTGGCGTCTGTCCAGTCATCAACAGTGCTTGGGCCTGTAGTTCTAATTCCAGTTGTTGATATATTGTAATTTGCCACGGATTATACTCCCTGAGTAACCATTACTATCTGAACCAGACCGGCCACACCATTTCCAAGTGCGGCATATCCGCCATTTTCACCCCATGAGTTTTCAGGTATTCCGATAAGTAAATCTATGGCTACGCCACCCGCCGTAGAATCCCCCGACCTGATTATAACGCCTGCATTCGCAATAATATTAGGTGTTGTGCCCGTTTTAGCTAAATTTGCTTGTGCGTTAGCCGCAGACGTACCAAAGGCTAATATCGCATACTCTTCTAAGCCTGTGATTTCTAAGTTTTGAAGTAAAATACGTCTTGCGCCAGAAGCAATCGCAAATGTTGTTCCGGCCTCTGCTGATGATATTCGGCCAGTGTATGAAGAAGGCTTAAACCCATCCATTGTATGCGCTGCACCGCCTGAGCTTTTATCGGGCTCTGGCTTATCGCTTAAGCTGTCGATTGAATATGTGACTTGATCGCTTCCGCCTACCTCGCCTGTCATGATTTTCTCCTAAATAGTTTGTCCGATCTTATTTGTGCCATTTTATTTACTCCTGAAATTAAAACTGACTAGGTATCACTATTACTTCAAACAGGTCATCAAGTGACGCACTTGCCATTGCCATTGCAATTATAGCATCACCAGAAACGGCATGGACAAGCTTTGAATTTGCATCAACCGTAAGTCTTGCCCCTCTTCCTACGGAGCCACCCGCCACTGCGAGCGATGGGCCAAACATCAATATTTCAACTTCATCGCTAGTCACGGCATCTGCTACGCCCATATATATTCCAATAATTCTATCTGTTGCTGATGTTGCTGGCTCAACAGTAGCGTTTGTTGTGAATTTAACGGCGGTTCTAGCAACGATTGCAGAAGTGGCGCTGAATTTTCTAGTTAACATCACATTTCCCCTATGACTTTAGGAGCTTCACTTGTGGAGCTTATCTTATTTAAAACGCCTGTGTTATTTAGTATATTCTGTTTAATGTTCTTTGCCTTATAATACCAAATCGCTTCAGTCGTCACAGCTCCGTCTAATGTAACATTGTCAAGAGTAATATCCTCGACGAAATAAGAAGAGACCCCATCACCTATTATTGCGATACGAGTTTTGGTGGAATCAGACGATAGAGTCACATTTTTTAACGTCATATTGCCCGGTATATTAACTGTGTGTGAGCTTGGGTTTATAGAAAGCACCTCTTGATTAGCAGTCCCGCCATGATGCCATCTGCAATTAGACACTTCTATGTTGTAGCCCTTTAACTCGGCGATACGAAGCGAAGGAGTAAAGCGAGAATCAACCGTTGCAGGTATATTTTCAAGCTTAATGTTTCGGCTTTGTTCTGCTACTTGTATCGGGTTTATGTACGAATCCGCCGCGTTTTTAGTTTTGAAGCCCGGCGTTATATTTCTTGCAATTACGTTGTTGCTATTTAATGCAAACTCGACAAGCCTGCCGCTATAAGCGCCTGTGAAATTCTCAAATACACAATTTGTCATAGCATTTAAGCCTATACATATATGTACATCGTCAAGTCTTATATCACTAACATGGCAATTGTAGGCCGCCGACTTAGTAGCAAATGGCGACCGCCCTTCAAACCCTAATCCGTAAATCTGCACGTTTTCAACCGCATACCACGGAACATCAAGGTCTAAGTCAGTTCCAGCTATTTTATAAATTAATGGGGAGGTCATATCAACGTCAATAGCATCTGCTAAGTGAACATCCCCACTGGATATATTTTCAATTTTCGTTAGCTGAGCATGATCTGGCACGCCTGAAACATTATTTGTAGTTGCAATATATACTAGTTCGCCTACAGAAAAATTAACCGTATCCCCTGCCGTTGTGCAAGTAACTATTTGATCGTGTCCAGAAACTGCGTTGAGCGCGTATGAAGTGTAATCAGCGTACGCCACCCCATGAGCGTCTCCCAATATAAAACAGGCTTCCTTTGATATTGTCGCGCTTGTTCTGTCATTGTATATAACCGCATCTGGTGTGCCAGTTATTAACGTATTTGATTGTATGGCCGGAGGTGCTGTGACCCGGTATCTTTTAGTAAAATGCACATGAGGAAACCCAAGAGATAAAACATTATTAATAATGAGATAATCATCAGTAACGCCATTATCGCCTTTGGCGCCAAACATTTCAGGCGTAATAACTGAAGTATCAACACTTAACCATCGACCAGTTACAACACCGGTAGCTTGAAATATAGTCCCGTCATTAGGTGTTGCGGTGCTCGATGCGTCCCACTGTATATTTTGCCCACCGCCCTCTATGCCAGCGTAATATCCACGCATTGGCAATTGTTGGCCATCAAATTCACCCTCATACAATTTAAGTGCCGCAACGTTATCAATCTGAGTTTGCCTTACGCGCTTAAATTTAGTTGCACCGGTGGTAGCAGAATACCAAAGCCCGTCAGTGTTAACGCCTGTCGCAACATCGGGAGCCGTTTGACCATCAGAGACTTTCTGCCATGTTGAATAAGTACCGGGCGAGCCCACGTTTATTGCTAAGCACAACACTTGCTCACCAACGATAAACGAAGTTAAATCAACGCCTATTAAGTCGTCCATATACTTAACGTCGTATTGGGCCCGTGCGTCATACTCAGCCTGAATCCCAGCGCTTCCAGTATAAGTAATTAACCCACTAGAAACAGTTTCGGAAAAGGTTACCGCTGTAATGCCAGGGGAAAAGTCACCTGTAAAATTGGCCTTATAAATAACGTCATTAGCCGCATTAGCATCGGCCACCAGCATACCGTTAATAACATCGGTTGAATCATTCCAATCTGTTGCGCGAGTCCATGCGCTGGTCGAAGCGTCATACACGGCATTTTCTGTGGGGTCTGTTTGCGATCGAACCAAAACCCGGTTGCCCGAAACAACCGCTATACCATCCACGGTCTGCTCACCCGATAGAGCGATGTTTGCTGGCGTAGAGGCTACGCAAGGGGCTTTAATTGCCTCTTCAGGCGCTGAGCCGATCCTAGTGAGATAGCTTGTTGTCATGATAGTATCTCCATATTAAACCAACATGCACCTGAGCTTGCGCCAAAAACATATCTGGTCGCAATAGCAGTATTTGAATGCACAGTCTCAAGCTCATAATATTCGCCACCAGTAACAGACAAGACGCCTGAATATGCATTAAATCTCGGATTTTGAGTTGAAGCCCCATAATTAAAAAACTCAGAAGATAACGTCTCTTCTTGAGGGGCTATAGATCCGTCCTTTTTAAGAGTTATTCTTACTTTTGTATAATCATTTCCTGATTCAAACAATACAAAATAGGATAATCTTATTCTCGTTACTCCGGCTGGAACTGTAAGCCTACCAGTATTTGTCACTAAATCATGGATAGAATCTGTATCATAATCTTCTGCATCAAATAAAATAACTGTAGCGGTATCATGGGCTAATGCTTGATTTGTTGCCCTATATACCCTTGCCCCCCTAAAATCTGTCTTGTTATCCACATATGCTTTGATAGATTGCTGAGATGCAGCAGCTATAGCGCTATCCGAGGACATCGTGTCTTGATCCAGAAATGCCGTTCCGCTTAATGTTCCGTTTAATACAGGTGAATTAGCTATAGGAGCGGTTAATGTTTTATTCGTTAATGTCTGAGCCGTTGTTTTAGTCGCACATTCACTTAATGCGGCCTCTGTGTTTGTACCAGTGAAATTACCAGCAGCATCAACCAGTGCATCATAAACCCGTATCCACCGACCTGTAGTAACGCCTGTGGTCTGTATAACTGTTCGAGTCGTGGCGCTATTATCGGTTTCAGTAGAGGTCGAATCCCATGTAAATTTTCCATTGCCCTTATAGGGATCAGCCAAGCCAAAGTCTGGCGTGTCGTAACTAACCACTTCCATTGTCTGGTTTGGGGTGCCTTCAACCAACTTTAAATCATCAATCGTTAAAACAGACAGTTGTCTTACTTGCTTGAATTCTGTTGCGCTACTTAATGCTGAGTACCACCGATTATCTGTTGTGTTTAATCCTGTCGCCGGGTCGGGTGGCGTTTGTCCATCGGCTACTTTTTCCCACACTGAGTAAGCGCCAGGGGAGCCCACATTCAAAGCGTTACAAACTATCGTTTCACCAACAACAAAAGAGGTTAAATCAACCGCTATCAGGTCATCCATATAATTAATTAAGTATTGGCCTCGTGCGTTGTATTCGGCTTGATAGCCTGCTGAGCCAGTCTTTGAAGTTAAAGTATTAAATAGAATTTCTGAGAAAGTAAGCGATGTTGCTTCAGGGTCATAGCTACCTGTAAATACTGCTTGATAAATGCCTTTATTCGATGGATTTGAATCTACAACTAATATCCCATTAACTACGTCATCAGCGGCATTAAAGTCGGTAGATCGAACCCAAGGGCCCGTAGCCGCATCATATACCCCGTTTTCAATAGGGTCGGTTTGATTTCTAACTAACACACGGTTACCGGCTACAACCGCCACAGTATCAACTGTCTGCTCGCCAGCTAAAGTAATATTAGCCGTAGTCGAAGCAACACAAGGAGCCTTTGCAGATTCCTCAGGTGAAGTCCCGAAACGTGTTGTAAATGAGCCCGTCATGCATGCGCCTTATGTTTTATAGATAATATCATAATATTACTTATTCCGCTCTTTTCCTTCTACCAGTGAGCCCCATACACCCTGCTCTGGGTCTGACATCCCTTCGAGTGTTCGCGCTACCTGACCAGACCCGGGCAATGGAGCTAATGGCTGAAGCCCTCTTAATATGCTGGCCACTGTATTCGCATCCAGTTCATCGTCGCCCGTCATTAGTCCCTGCATTTCTTTACTTACTCTGATTGTTCCATCAACGAACTTTAATCCCGGTATAGAAGGGTTAAACCCATCCATTCCGCTGGCTAAATCTCTGACCAGAAACAATGACGACATATTGTAATATGCAATCTCCTTAAGTGCGTGAGGCAGTATTTTTTCCTCATCTTCTGGAATATCATCGAGCACCCACATTGCCAATAAAGCAGGGGCAATGGCCATCCATCCTAATCTACGCGCATATTCCATAGGGTTAATATCGCCGTTCTTCAATAGCTGGGCATTCTCCACGTGAAGATTCCACGTTAAATTAAAGAATGTGCCCATGAAGGTTATTTGTTTCTCGGCCTCGCTCTTATTTAAAATTGAGCCAACATCTTTAGAAAGCCCCGAACCTATGGTTTTTGCCACCATCTCATCGGCATATAAAATCGCTTTCTTTTCGCTCGCATTAGGATGATCTTTTTTATACTTACTTAATGCTCCCATCCATGTTGGATAAGCTATTAACGAGTCCATAAATGTTTGTGGAGCAAAGGCCATTGTTTTCATTTTTCCTAAAGCTGGATGAACTGAGTCTATTTTAAGTAACTGTTCACGTGCTTCACGGTTAACTAGCGCGGTCCGGTTTCGCATAAACGCGCTGGCCTCACTGATTTTATCCCAGTTTTCCCTCGGATTGCGGTAAAACTCAAAAGAACCCTTCAGTACATTTATGCCGCCAAGCTGTGAAATAGAGTTAGTCACGGCGATAGGCTGCTGGACAATATTTCTAAGACTTCCCGCTAAGAATCCATAGGTTAGATTGGAGCGAACAAACTTTAATCCCTTCCATAATCCCTGTGCTGGGTTTTCTGGCTGGGTTAATGTGCTTAATGTATTAGTTAAATTGTTATAGTAAGGTTCCCCATGCCCTTTCATAATACTGGTTACTATCTCGTTATTCACGCCTTTAAACATTGAGTTCAGATGATCCGATAATTCAGCATAAGAAATATAATGAATCTCTTCCTGTATGTCCTGAAACAAATGGCCTAATTCTAAATCTACTTGGCGGCCGCCCGAGCCGACACGTTCATTCATTGATGAAGCCGTACCAATCTTAATAGATTTATTCTGAGCCCTATCGACCGTTATTTCAGTCCGGGCACTATCAGCAGGATCTTTTAAGTAATGCAGTCGATAATGGCCGCCTGTCAGCTTTACATCATTAACAGTAAACGGCAAAGCCTCGACTTTGGCCGGTGCCACGCCTTTTCGATTAACCTCAACCTTTGACATCTCAGGCCATAGCGCATCCTTAGCTGCCCATATTTTATTTAATGCCTCAAGCTCAGGCCTTGACATGGTTGAAAGCATGGTCGTAATGTCATTTGCTGTGTAAGCATCGGGGAATTTAGCGTTAAGCCCTTCCAGCACAGCATCTCGATTTCCTTGATTACCCCAGTTTAAAGCGAGGGTAAATCTAGCCCGGTGACTTAACGTAAAATCAACGCCATCAGCTTTTGTAATTGTTTCCTTCTTGAATTTGTTTATTTGTTTTGTCACGCCCTTAAAAGCTGCGTTCATAGAATCAGCCATTAAATCTGTCAGTTCTAATTCCTTATTGCTGGCATCGGTGATTTTTTCATATTCTTGAGCCATTGGGCCATCTTCTTTAAACCCGTCCAGCGTTTCAAATATTCCGCCGATACGTCTATGTGAGTAGCCAAACTCAAGAAAAGAATCTTTGATTCGCTCTGTTGTGGTTACCTCATGGCGCGGAGCAATTTTCTTTTTAGCAAACTTATCAATCGACTCAGCCGCTTCCTGCCGTTTAACCATTAATTCGTTCTTAGCCGTATCAGAAAGCTTGCCACCTACAAACCGCATGTGCCGCAACTGATCGGTAAGCCCTTTTAATTCATTGGCTGTAAGGTCGTTAAATTCAGGCAACACATAATCAACCGGCTTCCCGTCTTGCCTGGCCACAATCATTTCAATAATATTGGGGTCAAATATAGACAGATCCACGTAGTTGTTTGGATCGTCCATTTGAGTGATCATCCAACTAACCACGCGCTCGACATCTAATGACTTTCTTGCATCGCCCTGTCTCATGTTATAAGACTTAGCTAACATTCTTATGTTTTGAGCATACGAAGGATCTACCGATTTAGGTGTGTATTCCCGTGTTTCAAAACCTTTCACCTGTTTGCGCTGCTTATTCATCTGGTCTCGCGCGGTTACCGCTTCACGATACAGATAATGATTAGCTATTTGCTGAGTCTTGGCGGTTAATATTTCCTGATCGTCGGTAGATGTCACCGCTTTTTTAGCCGCACGTATTTCAGCATGATAAAATTTATTAGGTTTTATCTCTTTGTACTTCATTGAACCGATTAACTTCTTAGCCTCAGCCTTAAGATACTCACGATTAATGGGTGATTTTTTCCGACTTAATGCGCGAATCTCTTGTATAACGACTTTTGCCTGTTCTTCATTGTGAATCGACTCACGGGCCTCTAATTCAATACGGCCATCATTGAGCATGTCACCGTATTTCTCAACCATACGAGACTCAGCAGCATTATGTGCGGCAATCTTCAGAGTGGGCTGTGATGTTATTTCACTTACCATCTCTTTTACAGAGTTAAACCCGTATAGCTCGGCTACCGCTTGAGGATCTGCCCCGTCTTTTTCAACAGTTCTATTTCTTAATTGCGGTGGAATTGAAGTAATATTACCAAGTTCTTTGAGTGATCCTCTATCCATCGGCATTTCAAGCGCAGCATCTAATACCTGATAGCTCGGGAGCTTTTCAAGCCTTGCTTTCTCTTCATCAATTAAAGGCTCGCGCTCATCATTCCATTCTTTGGTTTTACGTTTACGAAGCTCATCAATAACTTTTTGATTTAGATCAATAGTTGCTGTGTTTTTAGCTTTGTTAACTTGGCTCTGGTATTTATCCCACTCAGCATCGGTCATACCGGCTTGTTCTTTTGATTTAAAGAACTGATCATAAGCCGGGTTAGCCATTGCCTGCTCTATCTCTGCCTCAGTAGCAAGCATTCTATCCATGTACTGGCGTATCTCAGGCGTTAAATCTGCATTCGCTAACCTTGGGTCAGTTAACGTGCGGTAGATGTTTGTAAGCCAGCGAGCGAAGGCGGCGAAAGTGTCTCGCAATTTTAATGACGGCGCTTTGCCTTCACGTAGATAAACTTCAAATGTTTCGGCAAATTTCTCATGCTCTTTAGTTGTCAGGTCTTCAAACGATTCAACCTCTAACCAATCGAGTAAAACCTTCTGGTCTTTAGTTTGACCGAATTTCTTTGCAAATCGGCTTTCCATCTCTAAAAATAAATGACCAGATTCGTGAAGGAATGAACTTAGATCAGAGGCTTGAGTTAGCCTTATGATGCTTTCATTTTTGTCTGTGAATTCTATTGATGCTCGATCTGTGCCCGTATCTGGCTGGCCAAATATTCTAGGATCTACGTCTGTGCCGGAAGTACCACGCTTAATTTCGTTCCCTTGGGCATCTCTGACAACTGCGCTAAATGGCTGTTCCCCGCGTCCGGTTCTTTCGCCTCTTCCTTCTCGGGCGATTTTTTCCGCTTTAAGTCTTTGGTCTGCGACATCTTTAGATTCTCCTATTCCGTATGTAACATTTAAGCCGGTTAGAGTAATGACTTTACCGTCTGGCTTCGTGGCTTTGATTATCGCTTGAGACAGAATCTCATCGACTTTCTTTAGTATAGTCTCAATTTCGGCTTGTGTTTCGCCCAGCACATAAAACTCATCACCTGAAATGTGATACGCGGCATCTGTTTGTGATTCAATAGCATCGGCCACGGCCTGCAAAAGTGCATCACCATGATCCGGGCTTAGATTGTCGTTTATCCATTTAAGGCTATCGGCATCAATTGAACCGACAACCGGTGCAGTTTGAACGTCAACCACAAAAGCTTTCCGACCTTTTATCCCGGTAAGCTCATGCTTTAGTATTTGGTTGATTAATTCTTCCTGAGACATATCCGCGTATAAATCACGAGCTTTGCTTGACTTTCTTCTGTCACGGGCCTTATCGTCTGGTGTGGCTCTCTTTTCCGTTTCCTTGGTTTTATTTAAAATATTGGCTTTATCTGACTCTAGCCCAGCGATTCTTTTTTGAACGTCTGATTTGCGTACATCATTATCAGGCATACCATCTAAAAGGCTTTGGTAGTTATCAATTCTATTGTTGATGCTGTCGTATATTTTTTTAGCATTAAAGCTTTCTGGCACAAGATCACTGATTTCAGTGGATTCTAAATCCATCTGTATTTCGACATCATCCGGTATTTTTGGCCTGGCTGTAACCGCCTCAGCTTCTACTTTTCCTTTGCCAGTTGAAAAGCCCATCATCTCATAGACTTCTTGCGGCTTAACATCATGCCCCATTAATCTTGCTTTCTCAACGTAAGTTGCAACCGCAGCAGGGTAGATAGCCGCACTATGTCGGGCTGTTTGCTCGCTTTGCATTCCTGTAGAGACAATCTGCTCTTTTACATCTTGATATATTTTTTCAGATTCCGTGACAACTTCTTTTTCTTTTGCGACTTTATCAAGTAATGATTGAATCTCGCCGCGGTCACCTTCCTCTAATTCGGCCTGCGTTTGGGTGCCTTCGCTTAATTTTATGTGAGGTCGTAATAACGCCATCCATTCATCATTCTTAGCTATCTCACTGACAAACTTACTCATGGGTATAGCAATATCAGCACCTAACTCATTAACCTGCTCAATGATGTAATCGGGGGCATTCTCCATATCCATTGCAACATCATTCGGGATAAGCACATCTCTATCGCCTACCGTTTTAATGAAGTCTTCAAACTGACCGGCGGCGCGTTTATTCGTTGCGCTTGACTGCGCATAACTAATTACTTGGTCAATCGTGGCTTGTTCTTGGGTTGTTTGTTCATCGGTGATGATTTGCTGATTTGTTTTATTAGTAACCGCCTCGACTGTGGCAGTGGTTGCTCGTATACCTCCACCCATACCCGCACCGGCAACCAGTCCGGCAAATTGTCTATCAAGCATTTCAGTAGCGGATAATTTCTTTTTAGTACCCGCAGTCTCGCCAAGGTATTCAATTCCTTCTTGAATAAATTCGGTTCCACCTTCCACCGCCGCAGCAACACCTGTAGCCTTCATTGCGCCTTTAATGCCTACCGCTTTTCCAACCCCAAACGTAAACTTTGCGCCCAGCCTTTCGGTTAAGGCCACAATGGTTGCCGGTATCAAAGATGTGGCAAGGTCGGCCCAGGTCACGTCTTCTCTTTGATCGTTTGTCACCCTGCTTTCTGCGATTTCTTCCGTTCTTGATGCAACATAAGCGGGAAGCGTATAAATTGCAGCAAGCATATGAGGCAATGATTGAATGCCTTGCTCTGCAATGTATCCGGCTAAATTTGTGGGTGTAACATCGCCTTTTAATTTCTCCCACGTAAAGCCTGGCTGATAATCAAACGCTTTCCCTTCTGATACCGCCTTACCAACATGAGTTAAAATACTCGGCGTTTCTACCGGCATATCCCATGTCCACGAAATACCATCATCACCAATCATAATCCCCGGGTTAGGCATACCCGCAGAATTAACCATGAAATCATCGAAGTCCTCTGATACATTACCCATAACTTCAATCAGATTTCCGGTCACGGAATTGACTGTATCTAGCCCTCCACGGGCCGCATTATTCCAGAATCCGCGCTCAGGCTCTTTTAGAGTATCTTCCATGCCCTTAAGAATATCTAAATCATCAATTGCAACAGATGAGTTTTTTGGATCGGTTAACCATGTAGAAGTATTTGGGTGAGATTTTTCTAACTCAGGCACGTTGATTTCAGCAATTAACTTTCGTCTTTCTATCTCAGGCTTATTGCTCTTATAAACTCGCCCATCAATTGGCGTTAAATTGCTCTCAGCTATAATGTCAGGGTCTCCACGACTTGCAATATCAAGCGATTCATTCAAGGTAGGCTTTGCAAACATGCCATTTAGTGATTTCAGCTCAGCATCATTTAGCACTACGTTGATCCTTCAGTGTTTTATAAGCCTGCATAAACTGCGCATGGTCAGGATTTATCCCGTTATCCATGAAATATTGACTTATATCATTAAACGCATCCGGGTCATCTTCTTTAGCCAGGTCAAGCATGTCAGTTTTTTCCTGCTCATCCATCTCAAATATCGGCTTGGTTCCACCCCACCACCATGAGGTATCCTGCTCCATTAATGCATTGTCAATGTGCTTGTCGCGCTCTTCATTAGTTGGCGGGAACCCGTCTTTTTCTTGTTTATCCATAAACCATTCAGCTACAGACTCACTCAACTTAGCTTTTCTTTCTTTGGAGTAGCCCGGCGCTTTATTATTTATTGTTTGAGTAATAGTGAATAGAGATTTGTTTTCAGGTGTTACGCCATCAACCGATATTTTTGACCACTGCTTTTGCTGACTATCACTCAATGAACCCGCATTACTAATAAAGTAATCCCTTAAATCTTGGAATTTTTTAGTTTGATACAGTGTATTTAGATCATCTTCAGCTCTAATATTAAACGGAGTCTTGTTTTTAGCCACAGATGATGACTGAGCCGACATTAAACTATTCTGCTGTGATGGGCTCATACGCTCCAAGTCTTCTCGGGGAATATCATTAATTGTTGACTCACCCATTCTCACAGGCAAAAAGTATTGATCAAATAATTCGGACTGATCTTCTATCACGGCTCGATCTTGCTTATTCTTAGCGTAATCGTAGCGCTGTTCAATATCAGCTCTTAACTCTGGATCTTTGCTGTATTTTTTATCAATCTTTTCCATCACCTGTTTACGATCAATCCCGGCACCCATGTACTCATCAACCTGAGTTTGCGCCTTGCCTATGCGCAGCTCTTCCTCAGTCGCATTTTTCAATGCCACGTACTGATCTGGTGGTAATTGATTTTTTAGCTGCTTCAGCGCCCACATGCGCTTCTCAACAGGCAACATAGACACATGCGCCTTTGCTGTGTCATCACGCATACTTTTAAGCAGGGCTGCGCCTTCAGCTTCGTTAATATAATTCAAAGCCCTGGCTGATTTAATAGAATTTGTATAACGCTGATTTGCGCCGCCTAAAGCTGTGGGATCTGGATCTCTCAAAGCCGCATCACGAATATTATCCAAATTAGTCATTAATTCGGCTTTCTTAAAGTCTACTTTTTTCCCCCATGCTTGATTGCTAACCTGCTCACCCTGACGGGCAATGTCTTTTTTATATTTATTAACAAAATTAGCGCGTCTTTTCGGATCGGTAATCTTTGCAGCAACTTCGCCAAGCTTGCCCGTAACATCACCGTCAAACCGTTGACGCATAGTTTCATAATCATCATCTTCATCAAATGAGTTGGCAGAACTAATTAAGTTTGTGTACATTTCTGCATCAGCAATCGATACCTCTTCGTCCATCTTGTTTTGATGAATTTGAGAAGTTACCTGTGCTACATCAAGCAAGCCTTGACTAATATTTGCACCAGCCCCGCGCGTATCTATATTCCCGCTAACTTGTGGTGTGGCTCTGCTTAACTGAGTGTAATCGGGTATTTTTGGCATTATTAACCTTTATAAGCCTTATATATTCCAGCGCCACCACTTAATAGAGTAGTTAAAGCTCTTGTTTTTGACGCCTGCTTCTTTGTCTCGCCTTCATATAAACTGATATCTGCACCGGTTTCACCCTCATAAAGAGCGGCTAATGCATTGTAACTTGATTGTGCGCCAATATCCCCGATCACTTTTGTTGCGCCTGCATCGGTTGTGCTTCCACCGCCTGCGGCCATTGCTGCCCTTGCATTGGATTCTAATATTTCGCCTTCTCTTCCTGCCTCATATGCTTTATGGCTACCGGCGGCCCTCTGTGTTTTTGCTTTAAATCTTGCTGACTTTTGAGCTGCCTCGCCTTCGGAAATAGAACCGGCAACACCAAGCATAGTGCTTGCCCCAACCAGGCTTAACGTTACTGGGTCGGCCATTTGTAAATCCTCTTATACATGTGCTCAAATCCAACGTATTCTAAAAATGACATTGAGTTTTCTTCCTTCTCGCTGGCCGAAGCATAAACAGGGTAATCATAGCTATTTAATATATCTCTCATCTTTCTAGCCACCAATATAATGTATTTCTTATGATTCTTTAATTCAGCCTTCATGCTTCCAAAAGCTTGCAAGGGAGATGTATGCAAAACACCGGCAATGCCTAATATCTCACCATCTGATTCAACGACCACGCCTTTCATTGAAGCATCATACGGCTTGCCATAAAAAGAGATAATGTCATCTCTAGCCACCGGACGAACGTGTAAGGTCGCCTTCAATCCCATAAGACATCGCTAATATTGTGCATGGCCCTGTACCTCTTATGTAAATGCGTGGATCGACCTCAGTCTCGCCATCAAATTCAAAAGCTATCTCGCTATAATCACTTATTGTAGCATTTGTGGCTAATGTTGTACCGTCTTCAATATCTGGTAAGTTTTTCAACAAGGCGACACTTGGCCCAACCTGTAATGATCCCGGCCAATAATTCATTAACACAAAGCTAGTATCTACAATTCGCTTTCGCTTATTTAAAACAGATACGTTATCAAATCCACTGAGTTTGTTTGATATATAATCAGAAGTGTAAGGAAGGCCGACAATAACACTGGCCCATGATGATGCAACCGTAACGCTCCCGCTTGATACGGTGTAAGTGCCTCTATCTTGACCATCAGCCCACACGCCCACCGTTTCGTCTTCTAAATGCGTTAACCCTGTGAGCGTTGTGCCATGCGATGTAAATCTAACAAAGCTATCAAAAGTCTCTGATGCAGTCCCGCCTACCGAGTCTTTGAACTTTGCCATTTTCTCAAGACACTTCAGCCCGCCTCGATTAACAACAACATAAACTCGATCCTCATCAGAAGAGGGCAAAGAAACAACATCCTCAATATTCCCAGACATGGTTAACCGATTCCAACCTGCCACTTCCTCGACCACATCAACGGTATAAACCGCCATATCGCCATTGTCTAACACAGCGTATATTCTTGTTTCTGGTTGCCTTACTGATGTTAAGCGGTGAATGCCCGAGTCACAAATTGTCTGATTTAAAATAGTAGTGTCAAGCGTTTCAAAAACATCTCGATCAGCAAAATTATTCAATGAATATAGCTTTATTCCCGATCTCTGCACAAAGTATAAAGTCCCATCAATTTTAATAGGCTCGATATTCGCTGATCCCTGAGTCGAGCCGCTGCGTATATTGGCTGTTGATGGTGTTAGAATTTCACCGAATGAGCTAGACCTTAGGACAACTTCATCGCCGGATGTACCCATGATCAACTGACCCGCTACTCGTATCCACTTAACCGGATCAGATGGCCCAAACCCTATCGTTCTGTGTATTGATGCAGAGTCCCCGAGAATGCCAATATCGAAAGAAAAATAAGCGTCACTTACAGACCCCCAAGCCTCGTCCTTACCAGCAAAAAACAATCTACCCTCAACTAAGTCAACCGATGTAGGGAATTGCCTTGCATCGCTCCATGAGCCCTCATACCAATCAAGTGTCGCATCAGTTGAGCCAAAATCAGTTAACACCTGAATATCGACTACTGTGGTGGATGTAAAACTGGTTACTTTGCATATCCCATCAATCGAACCTGAGGCATAATCAAGACTCAAAACCAAAGTATCTAATCCAGCGTTATCACCAGCTTTAACAAATAAACGGTAATAAAAAATAGAATTGTCAAATGTATCATTAAACGACTTATTCTGATTTGTTGTATAAGACTCAACATCATCCCATGTACTATTATCAGCGCTACGCTGAAGCGTTACAGTGCCGGTCGCAAACCCAGTCGCTATCACTGTGAATGCCCTTGATGAGCTAACACCTGTTATGCGAACAGATGACGTTCCTGCGCCAGTATCAACCGACACGCTGGCCGTTACCTTCTGTCCTGTTGAAGTGACCTTAAATAATGCGCCAACATGTCCCGCTTCAAATAAATCAGCGCTTGCTGTTAATGTCGTGTCGCCGCTTAACGCGCCAGGGGTCAATGTTATTGCACTTGAATTAATAACCTCAAATGGGCCGTCTTCTGTGCGAAAATCAACAACCGACCACGATTTATCGCCCCTATGCTCTATCTGAAATATCTTCCCGTTATCAAACGTGCAAAAAGTAATATCACCCGATTGAACCGTGCGTTGTGAATTCATAAATGCACTGGTCATTGGTGTATCTATAACCAGGTTAGCGGTTCCGGTATCAAACGACACGGAGTCAATTAATGATGCGTATTTCTTTGAGTTCTCGAACGTGATTGTAATATTTGCTGAAGGCGTGAAGTTTAATACATGTTCTCCAGGCTTTAACGTGGCGCTAAAAATATCAAAGCTGCTTGCCCCGCTAGTGCCAATCTTAACCACGCAAGGCGCACGATTAATAACAATCCGCATGAAGTGTTCGACATTTAATTCAGTTGTGGCAATTGTTTGATATGAAACCGCATTGCTTGACCCGTCCCCTGTTAAAGCCAGTGCGCCGGTGGCATGCCACGCAGTTGTCGCGCTACCACTTGAAGCATCAGTCCAGCTTGTTATATTTGCACTAAAGGTTCCGTTAAGAATGGGGGTTGTGACAGCAGAAACAGTAATCGGTACGTCATTTACAACAAATTCAACCTTGTCATTGTAGAAGTCTAATATCGCGGTATCATCTACCGCCGCAATAAAATCAACTAATCTATGGGCGTATGTTGCATTGACGTTGGATATAAACTCACTGCCTGGGCGATATATCATATTGCCGAGGCGTGAAGGGATAAAGTTTACCATTGAGGATGCGGACTCATTTACCCGCTTGATGTCTTCACGAGCCAAAGCCCTTTGATCTATTTCACCTCGATTAAAATGTAGAACCGTACCTGTTAACATTGCTTTGACCTAAAAAATTATTATATGCATGGGGTTTTACTAAGGTCTGTTGCGATACCCGCCTTTAAATCGACTGCTTGACCATCTACCATTAGCTAATTGCCTTGGCGGGCTTTGCATCGCATCGTTAGCTATAGCTGATGATTTTCTTTTTTCATAAATCGCATTAGCTATATTAAAGTCAGCGCCTTCTTTTTTTAAGCTGGGCGAGGCATCATTAGCCATTCGTCCGGCAATAAGACGTTTAAAATAAGTTGGCCATGATGAAGGATTAACCAAGAAGCTATCATTAATATACTGTAAATAGTATTCGTCTTGATCGGTGAATATCCAGTCGCCCTCATCTTTGTACAGCTTTAAAGGTTGCTGCATGTACTCATCATAGAATATTCCGTCGATTCTATGCATGTCAGTTGGCTTCTGGTGGGCTCTTCGATACCCCCACGCAGGCTCAACAGATGGATCATAGTAACTTTTAGTTGATGTGGTGGAGAATATCCAACCAGTATCCTCAAGCTCATCAGAAACAATACCCGCATCTAAAACACGATCAAGCTTAGTCCTGCGGTTAGAGTCATCTGTATTGGTCGATATTTCATCCAGACCCATGATAATAAGCGCGTCATTGTAGATTAATCGCCATTCATTGGTTAGAGTGTTAGTTGTTACAGACGAGCGCTTTGCTGGCTCCTTGGTTGCTTCTAACCCTTTTGATATCTCTATCCGCTCAGCAAGAAGCACATTCATGTCTTCTGTTTGATTCGGGGCGAGCTTTATACTTATTTCACGTGCTAGATAAGCCGCAACAACGCGAGAGAATGAAGGTGACCAATTAGAAAAATCAGTAACTACATCATCAGAGATATAACGAAGGTAGATAGTGGGGTATTCGCATGAGAGCGTATTGCCCTCAATGATATATCGATTAACTTCCTGATCTAAATTAGCATCAGAATATACACCAACAACAGTTATATAATCGCTTGGCAATGTTTGAACACTGTCAAGATCATGGTTAGCGCTTGGGGTGACCGAACTAATTAATAGCGTTTTACGCGCAAATACCGGTTTAGCAACTTCTAAGCAATATTCAATTGCGTCTAACGCATACGAGGCATCTAATAAATGCCTCGGCTCTCTGTCTTCAGTTAGGCTGGATAAGCTTCGTTGCCCAATCAATAACAGTGAGTTGTTGTATAGACTAAGCTTATCGACCGCCATTTTAAGACCTCAGGGCTTTAACGTAATCTTCCATTTCTTTCATTGCGAATGTTGATGTCGCTATCCCTTCTTTTATAATTTCACCTGTGGATTGCTTAATTAAGCACCACTTTTTAGGGCCCCGTAGCTTAATTTCATAACCTGATAGCTCGGTAGCTGATGTCTCAGTACTAACAACATCAAGTTTATGCATTGAAATAATCTTAATCTTTGCCGTAGAACCTTGTGCAAAGGTGCAGATACCATAAGCAACAAAAGACATATCATCAGCTAAACAGCGAACTTCGCTACCCATGATCATTTTATTTGCAACATTTACCCATAAATCTGGATCTTCTAAATCAATTTTTTTTAATACCCCTGAAACATTGGCATCGAATTGTGTGATCTTGTGACTAACCAACCCGAAGTCGGAAGGTCGCAATGCCTCAATCTTTAGTTTTTTATCAGCCGTAGCCATTATTCACCTCGAAAGTTAAAAGAACCGACCCCCGAAGGGGCTAGTCTTGTTTACTGATTAATCAGTGTCAGTTGCAGTAATTGCCGTGCCATCAGTTAGATCGCAAGCGCCTCCCGCAGTAACACTGTTTACCAGGTAGATATGTCCCACTGTGCCGCCAGCCGTATCCGTATGAAAGACAATATCACCGACTGCAACGCCGAGGTCATCAGCATTAGTGATATAACCAGCCACGCGAACTACAGTAGCCGCATCTGTAGAGTTATACATCCAGATTGCACCACCAGCAGCGCCTACACGTTGTGTAATGCAAGCAGGAGGGTTTGTAGTAGCATATGCCATTGTATTTTCCTCTTAATTAAATTTACAAATCAAGTAGGCTCACTCAGAAGCACTACATTGGTCACATGATTTAGCTAAGAGCGCTGTCATCGTGTAACATCTTAACTACGCCGCTATTCTGGAGTAATTTAGATCCCATGTAGGTAGAGCAACGCGCCCAAGATTTATCATTCTTGTCGTCGTAACCCACGAATGTACTAATGCTTTCGGTATCACAAGCATGACCAATAGCCTGTCGTGAATACATGTAGCATGTAGAACTTGCAGTACCAGCACCAGGCAAGCCAGCATCAACAATCCAGTTTACACCGTACCAGTTAAACGCCATTGACTTACTTACGTTTTCAAAGGGTTTTAGGTTGATGTAATCAGCAGAGGTGAACTGATTTAATCCCATCAGGTAACCGTGGAATGCAGGCGTAATAAGCGCAAAAGGCTCTTCTTCCAGTGCAAACGCATTGCCTAGTTTGGTTTTAGCAGTTGATACCAGTGTTAGAGTCGCTACAGCAGCAGCACCCCATGTCACAGTAGCAGTGGTTAGTGCGGCATGAATGTCTGTGTCGATCTTGCGATTAACAACAGCCATTGATGTTTCTTGCATAATACGACGACCGTCGCCTTGAGATGCAAACAGGTTAAAGTTTGTACGCTCTGGAACATCGTGCCATTCTTGCAAGGTTGCACTAAATTGATTTAAGTTGTCTGGGCGCGTAGGAATGTCTCCATTTACGCCGCGAGTTACCGCAGAAGCTCCACCGGAATCAGCTACAAGAAACACGGCTGTATTGCCATTAATCTCAGTCTCAGTCGTAACAGTACGACGGGCTAAAGATTGACGTTTCTCGAAACCTGCGATGAATTCTTTTCTATACATAGTCTGAAACGCAGTATCAGCCATGACTTTTCTCCTAAAAATAATATATTAAAAATTACAATATACTAGTAGTCTGAGTTAGCCATGATCTGATCCATGATGCGAGTTAGCCGCTAGGGGTCGCTAGAATCATACTAATGGGGTCTTTCTATTAGTTCAGGGTTAAGTATAGAATATTTACAGGCATAATTCAACAAAGCTGCCTGTCTCCGTGATTTTCGTGGAATCTGTGTTTTTTCTCTGCATCTTTTCTTGCCTTTATCGCCTCTGTTTTTTTATCAAACAAGCCTAAATGCAATGACTTTCTATTAATATATATTGAAGCTACCCACTTCTCTGCTTGCTTATGCCATCCTACGCCAATATGGCCACTTGTATTATCTGATGGTATCCTTATATTTTTAAGATTATCTCCATGAGAAACATCCTTTAGATTGATAATTCTATTATTATCCTTATAACCATCATCGTGATCTATTTCGTCTGGCATGATCCCATAAACATACAGCCAAGCCATCCTGTGTAGATAGTATTCTTTGTAGTCTATGCTTGTTCTCATGTAGCCCTTTTTATTGAGGCTTCCAGGGCTAGATCCTGCAATCGCTCTATTATTTAGGGTTATTTTTCTGGTAAAAATACCACTATCAGGATCATAGATAAATAGCTCTTTCAGTCTTTCTTGTGTCAGCTTCATTGCATACTCCGAATAAGTATATCGACAATAAATAAGAAGGCAGGCAGGTTATCGAGTCCTGCTTTTCGGGGTATCCCCCTAGCCGTCAGTATTATAACATTAAAGCCATCCTTGGCGGTGGAAAGTCCTCGTCGGGGTTAACTGGCCATTCTTTCTTTAGCGGTGACTAAATCTTGATATCGCTTCTGTGAGTCGAGGTCTTTATACCATTCAGGTGTACCCATTTTGCCCTCAAGCGCTTTAATCTCATCAGTCATTGTCTGCATGGGGTTAGCTGAGTTAGGAACTACGGTTGCAGATGGATTGATCTTTCTGGCCCATTCTGCCATTGCAACCATCATTTCAGGGCTGTTAAATACCGCTTTACCGTCTGGCATACGGGCTGATTCAAACTGCTCTTTAATAGACTCAGGCAATTGATTAATTAAACCGCTGACCACATTCAAGTTGGTTGTGAAGTCTCCGCCCCATGCTTCTTTAAGCTGCTTTTGAGTCATTTGCTGGTCAATGCCGTCCTGGCTTACCATTGCATCAACCTTGGCCTGCTCGCTTCTCAGCATTGAGTTAACTATATCACTCATAACTTCTGATTTTACATCGCCTTTATGAGCTATCTTATAAACATCAGCCAAAGTCTCTTCATCACCCTCACCAAGAACTAACCCTTCCTCTAGGGTTAAGCTATAATCTTCCGGGGTCTGAGGTATTCCGTTGGCTTCTCGATAATCGGACATTTGCTCATCTGTTGGGTTTTCAGGCAGCCCGGTACTTACCTCGCCTGCTCTAATCTTTTCCTGTGCAGATAGATAGTTTTTAGTAAACACGCCGATATCTGATACACGATCAAGCTGCTTCATTGCTTTGTCGAAGTCATCACCTGCTTCATACCCAGCTTTAGTTAGTGCCTGTGATCGCCAGTCTTCGGGCACAGTTGCAAAGTAGTCAACCGGAGCGCCATCACCGGAACCAGGGGAATCATCTCCTGCACCCGCATCGCCAGTATCTCCACCCGCGTCACCAGCCCCAGCCTCACCGCCGCCACCTTCGCCGCCTTCATCACCATCAATCATGTTAATAAATCTGCGTGACATCGCGCCAAATCGCATCGCTTGATTACGTCTCTTCATCTTCTTTCACCTCATTATCTAGTTGCCCGACAGGGATTTGTAAATGTTTTAGAATCTCATGACCCACAAAGGCCCGCCCATTAAGGAATGCAGACTGATCGAATGAATCAGGAATATAAAGGGTATTATGCGCTCGACTGAACTTGTTAACAATAACTGATAGTGCAAGGCGTTGCTGATACTCGTTTGCCTCGCCTTTATTTAGCGATGTAAGAGCTTGATGCTCTTCTTTTGTTAGCGCTTTATAGCGGAAACATGCTTTCTTAGCTGCCATCTATGCTTGTCCCTCCATCTGCCCCATTTCAGCCTCAGTCATTGCTTGTTTGGTTTCTGCATCTATTTTACGAATGTTCGTCACATCTTCCGGTAACCGCTTCCAGCTTTCAGGGGCTCCTGAACCGCTCATAGCATCTCGCAATGCTGCATCAACATCAACGTTACTTGCTGCATTAGGATCAATGGTAGCCGCGTTGTTTGCCATTTCTATTACTTGTCCAAATTGATTCACTTTCTTTTCTTCCTCGGAAGCTGATAGCGGTGATTCAAACTTAAATACAATGTCCTGTCCTAATAATGATTGCGGAATGTCCTGCGGTGACCCCAAAAACCCTGCACTCATCGCAACATCGAATGATAGCTCGCACAATTGGCCGTTGTATTCATCTTCAATAGGCTGGAATAAGGGTAAATTCTCGCGTCTATACTGTTTCATACGCTCTGAAACTTCATATGCGGTCATTTCTTTATTAGTCTCTGGCAACGTCATCTTGCTCATATAAAACGCGCTCTTGAGCGTGTCAGCTATTCTATCGTGCATATCCATACCAATTGGATACCCGCCACGATCTTGAGCAATCGGCCTTAGTGATGCGCCTAATCGTTCGTCATATTCATCGTCAACCCATGTTATGCCGCCAGCACTTAGATCAACATCTGAACGAATAACTTTTTGAGTAGCTAATATTGGTGGGTTTGAATAACGTTCAGCCGCTTCTAACAATGTATGCTGCATTTCCTGCATAGATCGTGCATCAGGTAATCCCACAACGGTTGCCGGGGAGTAAGCAAACTGAGACCCAGGGATTGTTTTGAACCTGGGTACTACATAAAATTTGTTATTAATGCCTGTGACTTCAAGTAATTTATCGTTCTTCACATCAATGAAGATCGAAACATAAGGATTTTCTATTGTCTCGTCGCCGTACATTTCTGATGTCATCACAATATGCCTGACATCACCCTCTTTCATCTTGTCTTTGCCTTCAGCTTTGGCAACATCTCCGTGAACATTGTCTTTGCCAAAATACTCAACCATATCGCCATAGGTTGGCTTCCATTTTCTAACAACTCCACCGACCTGGCCAGACTCATCATCCCACCACGAGCAGTCACGCAAATGCCAGCAACGATATAACAAGCCATCGGCCTTTTTATTTAACTCAACCGATATGACGCAATCACCGAACGTAATAAAATCATGATCACCTTCTTTGGTTGCTCTTACAAAATTGCTCGACCTGGCTGTTATTAATTCCATTAAGCGCTTTGACGCCCATTGCAACCACATAGCGCCTTGTTGGTCTGCCTCACCATTAATGCCGACACTGAACCACTCTCCGTCCCGAAGCATAGCGGCTAATGAATCGCCTAAATCTCGTCTAACCAGTACAGGGTATGACTCGACAAGAAGATCAGCAAGCTCAATACCTATGTTACGTGTGACCGTAAAATCGGCCCTTTCTGGGTAGAAGTTATCAGCCAGCGTCTGATATAAGCTCATCATTGGCTGATGTTTGATCATAACTGACCCGGCTAACTCTTTAAGCTGCTTAATCTCTAACATGGTTTACCCCAGCGTTCCGCCGTCATTTGTTAGCATTGTGCCTGCACGACCAGCCTTTGCGTATTTGCGCTGTGATGCTCGCTGTTTAGCTCTCCTTAACAGTTCGTCATCCGGTGTCGGTGCCGTTGCACCAGGTTTATCAGGGCCCGGTATTTCTGGTATCAGCACATCCTGTACAGCTCCTACCCCGGCCTTTGCGCCACGCTTTAATTGACCTGAAACATCAAGCGGATCAGCTAAAAACTTTAAAGGATCATTCTTTATCTTCTTACCTATACTCTTTGCTCCGCGCTTGAGCGCGCTACCTATGCCCCATCCCATATTAATATCTCCGCTGTTTAGTTTTTTGGTAACGTGATGCCGATCTATCAGCATGAACCACGTTTGGTTTAGTCCATTGATCAGCTTCTTTAGATTTTGGAATAACCATTAACATCATAACCGAATCACCCATATTTGGCGAGTCTATGTCTAGTTTAGCCATTTCGACCTTAGATAATATCTGTATCATACCCGTATTGTTTGGTTTTGTGGGTATTCTGCACAGCTCAGACCTTAGTAATCCCATTTTCTCTATGCTTGATGAGAAGCTAATTAAATCATCTTTATCATGCAGGTCTTTCCTCATAACCATTTGATAGGTTTTATATATCCTATCCCGTAGCCTTATGTAATATTGAGCCCTTCTATTCCTAAATACGTCCTGATTATCTTTATTCTCTTTCTTGAACCCACCATCATAAGGCTTATCAGGATCTTCAGGGGATTTGCTGCCCTTGAATATAACCATATCTGTTTTTGTTTCTTCTAGCGCCTGTGATGCCTGTCTTCTTAATGAAATCCCAAGACCATCGCCATCCCATATAAATATATCTGGTCTGTATTCATCGCACTTCTCTAACGCCCAGTCCATTCCCTCATTTACATCGCCATAATCCATATCATCAGCAGCTTCAACTACAATCCCATGCCGATAAGCAAACCCTTTATTATCATTACCCTCATCGGATGGGTCATGGGCAAGTACTTTGGCTCCCCTGGCTGGTATACCAAGCTTTATATGCGCATCTATACAGGCATCAAACCATTCAGGCTTAATAATAGCCCTGTCAACAGAGTCGTTGTAGTCGCCCTCCCATATATGATCATACTCAGCTCTTGATAGATTATTAAAGTCATCGCTTCTTTCTTGCTCTAGCTCAGGAGGAAACCACGGATTATCCCGCCAGTTAACATCAACAATCATCATCAAGTCATCTTCATAATAGCCCGTTGATTTTAGTGACTTCTCGGCTCTCTTTAGATATTTTTTTGATATAGCATCATTAGATGAGCCCCGGTTCATTGTTATCCATATCTCGGGTGGCTCTTCGCCTGCTTCGTTAGATGATGCGCTTGATCGAATTGACGGGGTTAATACCCTTAAGCTGCTGTCGCTTACTGATTCTCCCTCTTCAATCCACAATCTTTTTACGCCAGCCAATGATTTTAATGAGGTTATGTTACGTGCTAGACCTTTATAGAATATGTTGCCACCCGAATGGCTTCTTATCTCATCACGCATAACCGTGAAACCATCAGCACCAAGCCTATCAATCTCCTGCTTTAGTCCCTCATGTACAGAATCATCTATTGAGTTTTGAAATTCACGTGAGCAGCAAATTCTTTCGCCCTGGTCTGCAAACATCAGCATAATATCGCCAACGCCTATTGATTTTGTTGAACCACGGCCACCGACTGCAATCTTTACCCGTTTAGGCTTAGTTAATAACCAAGCTATCTTGTCGGTTATCCTTAGATTAATCTCTTTCATTTGGCTTGGTTGTAACTGGGTGAATGTGCCATTCGTTCTTTACTGGGCCCCCGCCCTTGCCTGCTATTTCTTTCTTATCTGTAATTAATCCGTGTATCTTAGCCTTGCCAAGTATTGCGCTTGTCATAGCTGCTGGCTGCTTTTCGACCTTAGCCAAATCCTTGGCTTCATCCAGCTCTTTTGTTATCGAATCAATGGTTACATTATGTCTATCCCTGTGCTCTTCTTGTAGCTCCAACACCCTTGCTGACACCTTGGGGCTTGCAAATAACCTACATGCCTCCTCCCAAACTGTCTTTGTAGACATATTTTCAGCATTATAAGCTATTCTATATGCTTCTGATTGGTTTCCACCGCATTCAATATAAGCTTGACATGCTGCCTCTTTCTTGTCAGTCCATTTGTCTACTGTCATTCTAGCTATCCATCATTCTGAATCTATTGGGCTCATTAAGTAAATCACCGCTATAATCAAAGGCGCTTAGAACTTGCCGATTATTAACTAATCCATTTATTTTAGCATGCTTTAATACCATATTCACATGCCTTGAAATTACTGTCGCCTTATCATATGGGGTCATTCCGGTGAACTGGCCCTTATCCATTTGCAAGACGTCGTGCCATTCTCTGCCTTCTGACGTGACGTTTATTCTTACCCAGTAAATATCCTTGTAGAAATCGTATTGGTGTCCGGCGATGAGCTGTATATTGCTACACGAAGACATCAAGCTTTTAGGCTCTCCGACGACTTTCTTTAGTTCGCTAGATGTTTCTTTTGCCAATACTGAAGGCGTTGCGGCTATTCCTGCAATTGCGCCTAGTGTTTTTATAAAGCTTCTTCGACTTATGCTCATTTTATCCCCTTAACTTGTCATGCCAGATGGTAATAATATGATGTCACTACCATCAATTAGCTTTACCTTCGAATATATAGCGTCAATTAGCTCCATAGCTTGCTGCGTCGAAAGCTCAACATGGCTTAAATCCCTATCGAACTGAATGAAAACCTTTTTATTTGCAACGTCTACGCTCATTCCTACTTGTTTGCTCATAATTTAGCCTTGAGTTTAATATTTATTATAGCGCTAATCGCTTGATATGTCTGTTTTTACTACCCATTCTTACACTGGGCGAAGTGAGTTGATTTATGATTTCTGTTTACATCATCAGTTGCACCATCATCATGCAGTAAAAAATGTATCATTTCATGCCCTAGCCAGTTATTTATTTCATTTACTTCGATCTCTATAACTTTGTCGTGTGGGTGATACATGCCGCTCTTAGGGTTTAAACTTCCATCTTCTACAATAGCAATGTATGGCCCAGGTGATACGCTTAAGCCGGTACAGGCTTGAACAGCATTCCATATCTTTACGAATTGATTTATATCAAGGTTTTCAATGTTTGCGGTGTAGTCTTTGATTCTTAGCCCTGTTTCGCTGTCTTGCTGGTCAAAATCAGTGGTATCTCGGCATGATCCGCAGTACTGCTCACACCCGGTTAGCATAATAATGGTAATAATTAGTATTGTTTTCATTTTATTTTCCTTATGTCATTGCTAAAACTATGAGGGCGATTGTTAGGGCTCCAGCCATCATAAACAATAAAATTCCGGTCTGTCTTTGCTTCATTTCGATTCTAACTTATTTAAGTTTGACAGTTTATTTGCTAAGTCATAGGCCAGAGATACGCATTCATGCCGAGTATTGCGCTCTATCTCCATTGCAAGCATCATGAGGTATCTATCTGCGTCTTCCTCTACAATTGATTTTTTGTATATATCGCAAATCTTCTTTAACTCATCTTTGTTCATTTCTTCACCTTCCCGTACTTCTTAACCACCCATGAGCATTTAATATGCTTGTAATAATATTTTTTGTTTTCTTTGCAATAGTTATACTTTTTATGGGCTGCTGCTTTCGTTAGCCAGCTTTCAGGGGTAACCGGCTTAATCTCAAACACTTTAGCATCAACTACCGTCGAATAGGAACACATCGTCAATATAATAAATCCTGCTAAAGCTATTATTGCTAATAGTAGCCAGGTGTTTGGGGTGTCTTTCATTATTTAGTCTCCGTTAGTCTGATTAATCGTTATATGTCGCGCAACCTTGCAGTTATTTTGTCGTATTGGTAGTTAAGAACACCTTCAATTGCCTCAATTACTTCAGTCTTCAACCCATCCAAACAAATACTAAACACTGAATCCTGTTCAAGTAAAACAAAAGAATCCGTATCGATACCATCTTCACAATTAATTTCAACAATGCTCTCCTTTGCATTCTGCACACGCCTAAATTTTTTTATTAAATTTTCAGCTTCATCTATCTTGTCTATATTCATGTCTTTGTGTCCTCGTATATTTTAATTAAGCACTGACGAATAGCTTCTGTTTGCTCTTTTTTTGTATTCGCCTTTCCATTATCGCATATGCTTTTTATTCCAATAGCCACGGGGTCAATTCCATGCTTCCAAGCCAGTGGCATCATTAGATTTAAGTCGTTGTATGGATCATATAACCTTGGCATTGCCTCATCAGGGAAATACACAAATAGCTCAGGGTATTCGCTATCTATCTCAAAACCTTCCAGCTCAGCCATTTTGCGGTTAAAGTCTTGTGGGTTCATTTGCTTATCACCTTGATGGCCTCTAAAAGCCCCTCATTAAATCCTTTTCCAGTATCTGTTAAATTCCCAGCGATAAGCTTATCCGCAATCTTCTCGATAAGCTCAGCCTTTAGGGTGTCGGTGTATCTGGTATTCCAATTAATAATGGCTTTCTCTTCTGTTGAAAAGCCTTCATCTAACGGTATCCCTCCACGACAAACAAGATCGGCGCATAAGATTTGATGATCGCCATCGCCTTCACCAAAATAATCAAATTCAGCTTCTCCGCCACAAAAAGGGCACGGCTTTAACTTATCACTCATCACTATCACCAAAAATAATTCCGCGAATCAAAACATAATCAATATGATTTACTTTCATATGCTGCTTAGATTCCACTATTTTTTTCCATATTGCTTTTCGCTGTTCTTGCATGGCTTTCTGGTGCTTAGTAATTAATGCCTCAATAGCAGCCTCTAATACTTTAGTGTTTTGCTGGTCTTGCTGCATAAGCGCTTTCTGGTGTTCGGCTTCTGTGTAGGTTTTAGGCTCTGGTAAACTATGAAAGCCGCCAGTCATAGGGCAAAGCATACTTAAATTATTTGACTCTTGGTCACATGCAATACACTTCATTTCTGCTTGCTCCACTCAATTAAATACGATTCATGGTCTGTTAGTTTACTCATGTTATTACCTATTTATATATTGTTTTCTTTCATATATTTACGTAATTCATGGCAACATTTAGCTATATGATACTCAGGCCCACATATCTCATCTACACCATGACGCTGACCTTTTTTGTGGTGAAGATCTTTACATGTCGTTTTTTCAGCCACATTAATAACCTCGTTAAAGCAAAACCTTAGCTGTTTTTTATTCACTTTCTTTCTACCTTATATGGTGCGCCGGGAGGGGATCGAACCCTCACCGCTAACGTCTTAGCTTTTCCTCGACCTCGTTCAGAAGAGTGACTATACCAATTTGTCTACCGGCGCGTGTTTGTTAATTAGCTACCTGGCCTTGTGTTATTTGTTTAATCCGCTTTGGCTGGATATGGTCTACATTTATCACACACATCACAAAAATCATGCACTCTTCCGCTTCTTAATATTATCGGCACCCATTTATGCTTTTCTCCATTTAACTTGCAATCTGGTTCTGAGTGATGATCAACCGAAAAGCTTTGATGGATATGATAAAACTTTCCACAATTGCTACATTCTTCCGTTCTTTCATCTTCTGAAAAATCTTCATGATCTGGTTGGTATTCGTGTTTGCAATATGGACAAATCACATTATCACCATCTATTTCATCTGTGTAATCACTCATTTCTTAATCCCCGTCTATTAATATTCTCAAGTTTGGGTGGCAGGATTCGAACCTGCAATATCCGTAGCTGCTGGATAAGGGAAGCGCTCTACTGTAGTCCCTAGTGTCTACCGTTCCACCACACCCAAGCCTCAAAATACTTGTTTGTTACTGTATAGTTACTTATTGCCTAATGCTTTTAAATCAGCCATTAACTCTTGATTTTTAGCAATGCAAATTGCAGCAAATCTGTAACGAGTCCATTGCATTGGCGCATTATCATCAATAATCTAACATAACGCCCATGCAATGCGGTCCTCTGTACTGGCTGTTTCTTTATCGTATGGTTCAAAGCTCATATTATTTCACCTATTAATGGTTAAACCGCTACACCAAGTCTTATGGCTGCTTCTTTTACTATTAAAATATCTTCTCCATATCCCCACGGGTTTTTAAATCCGTTGTCCATGTCAGTCTGAAAATATTCTTTGCGCATGGTTTTGCCTTTTGTCACAAAATCACGGAGGCATTCAATTATCATCTTTAATGTCCCGCCACCAGTAAAGCCATTCCACCGGCGGTAATACGTGTGGGTGTATATCCGCTTTTTAGTATAATAATCAATAAAAAAAACACGCCCACTTTCCGATAATTCAAGGTACGAAACAAACGGCTTAGGTTCTTTATTCTGCATATCTGAATTAGATGATAAAAAATTCCTGCCGCAACTTGCTATAACTTTAATAAATTCATTTGCCACCAATAGCCTTTCTTGCTTATTCATCACCTACCACCTAAGTTATTAATGGTTAAACCGTGAAGGCCAGGGAACTGATAACCCGTTAAAATTATCAATTACTGACAGATTCAAATTATCGTAAATCATGCACATTTCTTTATTAGATAAATTGGTAGTGCTTATTTGTTTATTCCCTTTTTTATCTAATTTAACTTTATTTGGGAACATTGCCTTAGCAATGCGCTTAAACATGCACTCTTTCACTATCTCTTGTGTAAATTGCATGTCTATTTTTATTGACTCTTGAACTGTATAGCCGCCAGCATTAAGAGCGTTAGCCAGATCATTAAAATACTGATGAGCGCAACTATTCATCTTTTTGTTTCGCGGCTCATCAGTAACATCGAAGCTAACAATATCACCTGCCTTCTTACCAGCCATCCAGTTAAGCGTATCCTGATTATTTGGGATAAGCTCAAGATCATCAGATAATTTAAATAATGCTTTCATTTCTATTAATGTCTGTGTCTATGGTTGATGGGTTGATGTAGTAGAGTTCCTTACTCATTATTCACACACTATGGTAAATCGCTACCGAACATATACAAATTGGTATATTTATCAGTGCTGCATTTAAAAGCTGGCCTTCATTAGCCCAGCCAACCCCGAATATTGTTGATACAACACCCGCTAGAACTGGAATAAGTACTAAAAATATAAATGCTTTCACTCTTCCCACCTAAAATATTCATTTTTAACAAGGGCCATTAAACTCACATACTCTGTTCTGCCATAAACAAGATCGTCCACTACCCACACATGATCCCTATACTCGATTGTTATATCATCGCGCCAGAATCTAACTCTTCCGCCGGTGTCAGGCTCACACTTAAGTAAACATGAGGTGACTATGCTAAACGTTAGGGCTGGGGCTTCGTCATTCATTAATATCACTTTGATTCATAAGCTAAACAACTTCTTAATCTTTTCCTTGATTATTTTATGGATTACTTTTGGTGCAAATATTCCACGAACCTCCTTTAATCCTGCTGCGTCTTTCTTTGCTCTGAACTTCTGACTTGCTTCTGTGTTTTTATTCATACTTATATTATATGCCTTGCGCGCAATTAATCAAGCTATTTGCTGCTTTACTGACAAACGGTTACTTAATCACCTGGCTTTATTGTGTATACCTGCTTGTCTTTTGCTGGTTTCACTATGTTACTGGTGCCCAGTTAATTTTTTCTTCATGAAACCAGCATCCATAGCATGGGCTATCTGGTTCTTTCGACGCCTCGACTATTGATTTTTCAGGATTGTTTTTACAGTCTACGCAATAACCTTCTCGCGACTTTGTTGAATCTTGCATTGTATTACCCTCTATTAGCAAACTGTTATATGGTTATCTGAGTCAACTTCATAAACTTTTATACCGAAAAACTCCATTCTTTTGTTTAATTTTGGCTGGGAATGATGCGCATTATCTTGCGCCCATATTAAAAGCTCCTTTTTCTCATTCCGTCCTAAATAAATCTTAGTTGGCTCTTTTCCATAATTAGTTAAATACCATCTTATTGCGTCTCGCAGTCCATCAGACATCTACTTACCCTCTGTTAGTTGTTATTTCAAAATCACTAAAATCCATTCCTGAATTGTCCAGGCACTCCTTATCTGTCTCTATTAAGTAATCCCATCCGGCTTCTAATATCTTTGTATAATTAATAATCTGCCATTTCCAGCCTTCGTCACACATTACCCTCATACATTTTCGAGTTACTTGAGTGTCAATATCAAAAATAACACCATAATTGCTGCCTAAACCATTTCTCAATGACCAGAATTTCAAATTCACTTGACTATACATTTTTGGTAGCTTCATCTTCTCTTACCTCAGTTGTTGTTTAATCAGTCTCTAATGTGCATCTGAATATGTTCTATAGTCGTAATTATCAACTTTCATAAATTGCTGTATCCATGCGGCCCTGACCTTCCCTATTTGCCCATGCCGGTTTTTACAAACATTGATTTCCATGACGCCTTTTTCTTGTGTATCAGGATTATAAACTTCGTCCCTGTAGAGCGTCATAATCACATCAGCTTCTTTTTCAATCTCTGAGCTATTCGCAAGCGTTCCCATAGATGGCCGTTTATCAGCTAATTTCTCCACATCACGGTTAACCTGAGCCAATGCTATTACCGGTATATTTAAATCCCTTGCAAGCTCTTTTAAAGCGCATACAACGTTACCCACCTGCTCCCACTTAGCCAGCCTCTGGTCAGTCCATTTGATGCGCTGAATATAATCAATATATAAAGCTTTCATGTTGTGCTGGTGTTTCCACTTTCTGGCCTGCCTGATAATCTCGACTATAGAAATTCCTGATTTATCGTTAATCCATATATTTTTATTTGATAGTCGCCCGATTGATCCGGTTAATTTCGTGTACTCAAAATCATCCATCTGGCCGTTACGCATATTCTGAGCGTTAATTTTTCCGTCAATAGCAATTAACCTTAATCCGATTTGCTCCGCCGGCTGTTCTGCACTAATTAATCCACATGATTCTGAGTGTGCGCTCATCAGGTTTAACAAGAATGCAGTTTTACCCATTGCCGGTCTCGCGCCGACTACATACAAATCAGACTCGTGGAAGCCTCCTAGCGTGTCGTCAAGCTGAGTAATACCTGTTGGTATACCTGTGATGCCTTCTTGTTCACTAGCGGCCTCTATTGCGGTTACAGCATGGTTTAAAGCCTGCTTTATTGAGTGCTCATGCCTTGCGTTGACCTGATTTAAGTCCATTAGCTCTTTTACGGCCAAATCCAGGCTTTCACCGTCACGATCAATTTTTTCTAATAATTCGTTACAAATCTGCTTTGCCTTTCTGTTTCGGCTTTCAGTTTTAACGTGATTTGCATGGGCTGATAAGCTACTAATCCCCATAGAATCAGATTGAGCCTGTCCACAAATAGCCAGCCACGGATTACCGGCGTGTGATTTATCTAGTTGATTAGAGATTGTGAATATATCAATAACCTTATTTTCAACGAACATTTCTAAAATGGTTTCGTAGATTAATCGCATTGATTCAATGTCAAAGTCTTCCGGCTGTAAATCAATACCTTCCAGTTCACTTGGATTTTTTAATATCGTACCTACAACCGTTTGTTCAAAGTTTGATTTCATTTCGAGCCTAACTCCCAGCTTGGTGATGTTGTTTGGTTTGGTTGGTTTTTTGTTTCTCGTGTTTGCCAACTTCTAACCGCTGCTTTCCAGTCTTTCATTTTTGTTTTCCCAACCATCCAGCCGTTTGATACGTAGTAGTTAATAAAAGATTCTGCATTAACAGAATATCCTTTACTTAAAATATATTCACTCACTTCTGATTTAGAAGGTTTTGCAAAGACGGTTCTTTTCTTTTTATTAACCTTCTCTTCATTATTATCATTCTTGTTTGTGGTTACTTGTTGGTTACTTGCTGGTTGTT
>Ga0316206_1000576_pt1 | contig 45378 bp, 48 predicted proteins | sample 6monthpyrite_MG_FD_204942 | JGI IMG/M metagenome (GOLD analysis project Ga0316206, IMG submission 204942) | Microbial mat bacterial communities from mineral coupon in-situ incubated in ocean water Damariscotta River, Maine, United States -... | ecosystem: Environmental > Aquatic > Marine >...
CGGTTGAACAAATGAAAATGTTTTTAACCCGTATTGGTTTTGGTTCAAAGGTCGTCGTTACCGGTGATATTACGCAAATTGACTTACCGAAAGGGCAACTTTCGGGCTTGCGTCAGGTCATTGATGTCTTAAAAGATGTTGATGGTTTAGGGTTCAGCTTTTTCAGTCCTAAAGATGTTGTACGCCATCCATTAGTAAAGCGCATCGTTGAAGCTTATGATGCACATGATGAAAAGCCGGAATAGTGCCTGAACTTGATGTACAACGTGAAGTTTCTGCTTTACCCGGTGATGATGAATTATTTAGCTGGGTAAGTGAAACTTTAGACTTTGAAAACCATGCTGATGCAGAGTTAACGATACGTTTTGTCAATGAAAATGAAAGTGCAGAATTAAATAAACAATATCGAAATAAAAACGGTGCAACAAATATTTTATCTTTTCCATTTGAAGTGCCGGCAGAATTAGATGGTGAAGTAGAGTTAAATTTATTAGGTGACTTAATTATTTGCTCTGATATTGTTAAAAAAGAAGCTGAGCAACAAAATAAAAGTGAAATTGCACATTGGGCACATATGTTAGTACATGGAACACTGCATTTACTGGGTTACGATCATTTAACCGATGCGGATGCAGATGTTATGGAAGCGAAAGAAATTAAAATATTATCAAAGTTGGGATACTCCGATCCATATCGGGAAATAGAGTCATGAGCGAAGAACAGCCAGAACATTCTGAAAAAGACAATAAGCCACAACGTTCCTGGATTGAACGTTTGGGCCAGGCTTTACAAGGTGAGCTAAAAGATCGTGATCAGCTTGTTACTATGCTTAATGAAGCACATAAAAATGGCATTATAGATCATGAAGCACATAGTATGATTGATGGTGCTTTGCAGGTTGCTGAAATGCAGGTGCGAGATATTATGATCCCGCGGTCGCAGATGATTGTACTGGAAATGGATTCAGCTGAAGATGAGCTTTTAGCAACGGTCGTTGTTTCTGCGCACTCACGCTTTCCTGTAGTGGGTGACAGCAAAGATGAAATTGTCGGGATTTTACTGGCAAAAGATTTATTACCACATTTAACAAATAGTGAAGATAAAAAACTTAATCTTCGCGATGTATTACGGCCTGCTGTTTTTATCCCTGAAAGTAAACGTTTAAATGTTTTACTAAATGAATTTCGTAGCACACGAAATCATATTGCCATTGTCGTTGATGAATATGGTGGTGTTGCCGGTATGGTAACTATCGAAGATGTATTGGAACAGATTGTTGGCGAAATTGAAGATGAACATGACTTTGATGATGATGCTTTTATTTTTGAACACTCTGATGATTTAGCAACAGTAAAGGCCGTTACGCCGGTAGAAAATTTTAATGAGCACTTTAATACAGCGTTTGGCGATGATGATTTTGATACTATTGGAGGCATAGTCATGAATGCTTTCGGTCATCTGCCTAAACGTGGTGAAGTTGTTGAAATAGAATCATTAGCGTTCAAAGTACTTCGTGCAAGCAATCGCCGAATTGATTTATTAGAAGTGGCCAGAAAGAAAAACAAATTTAAAAGAAAGGCAACGGAGTCTGCTGATGCAGAAGATAATTGATTCTGTAAAAATAAAATATTTATTACTTTTTTTAGCCGGTGCATTACTGCCGCTTGCCTTTTCCCCTCTTGATTTTTACCTGTTTTCTATTTTAAGTCCTGCGGCACTATTTTACTTTTTATTATCAGCTAGTCCACGTCAGGCAATCTGGTTCGGCTGGTGGTTTGGGATGGGTTTTTTCGGAGTCGGTGTGTCGTGGGTTTTTGTTGCGATATATGTCTTTGGACTCAGTTCTATTTTTACCGCGATACTATTAACTTTAATGAGTATTGGTGTTGTTGCAAGCTTTATTGTTTTACAGAGCTACATCAGTGTTATTTTCATCAAAAAATTTAGCATTACAAACAAGGCAATCATTCTTCTTATTGTCTTTCCGTTATTCTGGGCTCTATTAGAATGGTTTCGTGGCTGGTTCTTAACAGGCTTTCCATGGCTCAGTTTAGGATACAGCCAGACAGCCAGCTTTTTATCGGGTTATGCTCCCATCTTAGGCGTTTATGGTGTTTCATGGTTAACGGCACTAAGTGCTTCTTTGTTGTTGATGTTCTTTCTCTATAGCAAAAATAAAAACAGAGCCTGGGTATTTTTAAGTTTTATAATAATTTGGTTTGCCGGGGCGGGGCTTGAACAAATAAACTGGACGGAACTAAAAGACAAAAAAATTAAGGTTAGCTTAATTCAGGGTAATGTAGAGCAAGCAAATAAGTGGGATCCTGATAAAGTCGAAAAAAGAAAAAAAACCTATTTATCACTGAGTGAAAAAAACTGGGACAGTGATCTTATTCTTTGGCCCGAAAATTCATTAACCACTTACTATCATAATTTAGAAAATAACTTTTTAGCGTCATTATCACGGCAAGCGAAGAAAAATAATACCGATATTATTTTAGGTTTGCCTGTTCTGGATCATGAAAAAAGGCAGTATTTTAGCAGTTTAGTTTCAGTTGGTCAGTCAACCCAGTTTTATCACAAAAATCATCTGGTACCTTTTGGGGAGTATGTTCCCCTGGCTTCAATATTAAGAGGCTTAATTGCTTTTTTTGATTTACCCATGTCGGGTTTTACACCCGGGCAATATGAACAAAAATTATTTTCCGCCGCAGGTCAAAAAATCGCACCTACGATATGCTATGAAGATGCCTTCGGCGAAGATGTGATTCGCTTTTTACCTGAAGCAAACTTACTTTTAAATGCGAGCAATAATGCATGGTACGGTGATTCATTTGCGCCCCATCAACACCTGCAAATTTCACAAATGCGTGCCTTGGAAACAGGGCGGGACATGATGCGGGTCACGACAAATGGTGTTTCAGCATTGATTAACTATAAAGGTGAAATTATATCCCGCTCACCTCAGTTTAAAGCACATGTTGTTAGCGGCATGGTGCAGCCACGTACAGGAGCAACACCCTACGTGCTGTGGGGAAATTATCCGCTTCTATTAATTATTTTCTTTGGTTTAACCGGAAGTTTTGTGTATCAACGATATTCTGAATAATAAAACTATACAGGGAAATGTAGCAGGTTTTTCATTATTTCAGGTTCGGTATTTAAATCTTTTATGCTGTAGTTGTTTAACGTGCTTAGAAAAGATTGTTTTGCTTCGTTTAAGACGTGCTTTAATTTGCAGTTGTTGATTAAAGGGCATAGTGGTTTAGTACAATCAACGACCTCCAGATTCATTTCCATCGCCTGAACAACATCCCCCAATTTTATTTCTGCAGGTTTTTTCGCTAAACGGATACCACCATTTTTTCCTCTAATGGTTTCTACGTAGCCTTTTTGAGCTAAATGGTTTACGACTTTGGTTAAATGGTTTTTTAATATTTTAAAATGTTCAGAAATTTCATTTATCGTGACAAGTTGTTCTGATTTATTTAACGACAAATAAATCAGAACACGTAAAGAGAAATCTGTGTGTCGTGTTAATTGCATAACGCATATAGTAAATGAATTTTAGCTAAATGACATTTATTTACTTTGTATAAATGGGTCGGCATAGATATCACTCATATTACTTCCGGCGAGAAAGATTTTTTTCTTCAACGCTTTTACCAGATTTTCGTCTCCACACAAAAACGATTTCCATCCCCTGGGTTTTGGTACGGTTTCCAAAGCAATTTCGCTGATATCACCTTCAGTAATATTTTTGAGCGTACTTTGTTCTGCACTCATCACGCAAGGATGATAAATAAAATTACTGTATTGCTGAGCAAGACTTGTTAATTCAGTGGTTAAATAAAGTCCGCTGGGATTTAATGCACCATGGAATAAGTGAATTTCACCGCTGTGATCTTGTTTTAAGGCATCATGAACAATACCGTATAGAGGAGCAAGCCCCGTGCCGGTGCCGATAAGCAACAGGTTTTGTTCAGGATTTCCCGCGGTGTAGAAACAGTCTCCCACAGGGCCTTGCACTGAAAGTGTGTCGCCAACTATTAGTTCGTTATGTATCCAGCCACTAAACTGGCCATTTTGTACCTGTCTTATGTGGAAGCATAACTCTTCACCTTTTTCGGGTATGCTGGCGATAGAATAACTACGACCTAAATAATCATCTTTCCATAAAGTAACATATTGACCTGCATAATATTCAAATGCATCCGCCATTTTAATTTTTAGTTCTATAACATCAGCAGAGAGTTTACTAATTTCACTTACACGTGCTGAAAATTGGAGTTGTTCAGTATCGATGAGTTGAATATCGATATCTTCTTTGGGTGAACAACTACAGGCAAGGAAAAAGCCTTTGGCTTTTTGTGAATCCTTAAGTCCCTTTTGTGAAATTTCAGGCACTTTCCCTCTGGTGACCTGCATAATACAAGACTGGCATGCACCGGCCTGACAGTTGTTAGGGATTATATGACCTTGTTCTAACAATGTATCAAGCACAGTGTCACCCGCCGACACAGTAAAAACATCATCTTTAAATTTTAGCTGTGTCATTTTCGTGATCCTACCGGTTTAGTACGTCGTCACGAGCACCGTTTGCGATGCCTGCAATCTCAGCAATATCAGCATCAGCGACGCCAAGTTCTTTTAATGTTTCACCTAACAGCTCAACAATGGTATCAACGTGGCTGTCATTTAAACCATTTGCAACCAAATGTTTATGACCTTCACGCATATCTTTACCCGTGTAATTATTTGGACCACCAAAAACCATGGTTAAAAAACCTTTTTGTTTTGCGATTTGTCCATCCATATCAACATCATCAAAAAAGCCATTTACACGGTCATCTGATAGTACTTTGCGATAAAAAATATCCACGGCTGCGTCAACGGCGGCTGCACCACCTATGCGTTCATATAAAGTTGTCATATTATTTCTCCATAATCATAAAGGGTTTGTGTGGGAGTAGTATACATAACATGTATATTAAATGCATGTTTAAGAGTGAAAAATATTAATTTTCTATTCAAAAGGTGATTTTTTTAATAAAACTTATATATTACAGCAGGTTAAAGAGTCGTGATTTTTATTTTTTGGTTGGAAAAAGCTCTCTGTTTGCCCACGCAGCAAATTCTGAGCGAGTACAACTGTCGGCGCTTTGTAAGCCCTGACCTTCAGCAACACGGTAAATCACCATGTCTTTTTTCGGATCATCAGACCTGGCTTCATCAATAATTTGCCGGACTGACCATTCAGCACCGTGTTTACCGTTGGTATAGTAATGTCCCATGATGATTTGATCAGTAGAAAAGGAAGGTGTTGTTGCATGTTCAAGGGTTAAAGCAAATAATTCTTGCAGGGTTTCAACATTTAAATCGACCACTAAGTCAATGTCAGATAAAGCTTGCTCAATGTGTTTTTTTTCAATATAGCGAGAGGGCTTTTTTGTTTCGATGGAAGGAGTATCGGTAAAACGCATCATGCTTGTGGGGTAACGGCGCCACGGAAAAAAGTTATTAAAAATAACGGCGGTTAAAAAAATAATAACGGTATTTAGTAATACCGGTGTAAGTAAATATTCAAAGCCCAGTTCGTGAATTTGTGTTGTACCGACAACGGCAACCAGGGCGGTTGCACCACCGGGAGGGTGAATACAACGCAAGAGGTGCATGGTACCGATGGCTAAGCCTACCGCCAGCCCGGCCGCAAGAAATAAATTCGGAACAAGTAAGTAGCAACATACACCAACGAAAGCAGAGCTAAGCTGGCCACCAAATAATGCCCAGGGTTGTGAGAGTTTGCCGTGCGGTACGGCAAAGACCAGAACTGCGGATGCGCCCATTGAGGGAACAATGAGTGCCGCACCACTGGCACCCGTAAACTGGTAGCTGATAAGGCTGATAAGGAAAATGCCGATAAATCCACCCAGTGTGGAAGCGAGTTTTTCTGAGGTACTTACCGATCCACCTATCGCCAGGGCGTGTTTAATATTTTCTCGTATATTGCTCAACAGTGTCGTCCAAATACTTTTGATGAGCGTTAATATACCTTAATTATGCATCTTTATTAAAAACTTTTTTAAATACGGTGCTTTTACATTTAGGGCAAGGTGGAATATGACCAGGTTTTTTAAAGTGCAGGGCTTCGTTGCAGTTTTGACAGTATAAGATGCCCGTATTGGTGATTTCACCGGTATGCCAAATTCCCACTTTACGAGCACGATCAGCCAAGGCATCCAGTTCTAAGCTGGTTTTATCTGCAAGTTTGGCAATAATCTCAGCAAGTTGCATCTCCGCAAATTCGAGATCATTTTTTAATAAGTCCCTAAGTTGTTTACCATTTTTAGCGGCATATTCAGATAAATAGTGTCCTGCGTCCTCAAGATCTCGTTGGATATAACCACCAATTTTCTCCGCTTCCTCTTTAGTGAGCTCCCCTAATTCAGACGTTTTATCGGCAACGAGCTGGATGTTTTCAGCAAGTGTTGGCAGAGCTTTTTCTTCCGCTGTATGCCAGAGGTTTTTTACCTGCTCTAACATGGAGTGATAGGCGTTGAGGAATTTATCGGTTGTGTCGTGGCTATTCATGGCGGTGCCTCCGTTTTTTTATCGTTATGTCCAATATATGAGCATAGTTGTTTAATTCAAGTTTTGATCTATATCAGAGTTTTATTCTGGAGTATTCCTTGGCTGCGATGGGTGCTGTATCCTTACACCCCTAATTCGTGCATTTGTGGTTATATCTGACTACAAAGATAATTTACTTATAAATCAAAAATATAGCAGAGTTTTATGGAATCAGAATACAAGCCCCAACAAATTGAGCTAGAAATTCAGCAATACTGGGACGATAACAAGGTTTTTAAAGCGGTCGAAGACCCCAATAAAGAAAAATATTACTGTCTTTCAATGTTTCCGTACCCAAGTGGGCGCTTACATATGGGGCATGTGCGTAATTACACCATTGGTGATGTGATCAGTCGTTATCAGCGCATGCAAGGTAAAAATGTGTTGCAACCGATGGGCTGGGATGCATTTGGCTTGCCGGCAGAAAATGCGGCCATTAAAAATAATGTACCACCTGCAAAATGGACGCGTGAAAATATTGATTATATGCGTGATCAGCTTAAGCGTTTAGGTTTAGGTTACGACTGGGACCGCGAGTTGGCGACCTGTGACGCGGATTATTATAAATGGGAACAATGGTTATTCACTAAGCTATATGAGAAAGGTCTGGTTTACAAAAAAACTGCGGCGGTCAATTGGTGCCCGAATGATTTAACCGTACTTGCAAATGAACAGGTGATCGATGGTTGCTGCTGGCGTTGCGATACAGCGGTTGAGAAAAAAGATATTCCGCAGTGGTTTATGAAAATTACTGATTATGCGGATGAATTACTCGATGAACTGGATAACTTAGAAGGCTGGCCTGAGCAGGTACGCACTATGCAGCGTAACTGGATTGGCCGCTCGCAAGGTGTGGAAGTGAGCTTTGGACTGGAAGGTCGTGACGAAAAGTTAGACGTATTTACCACGCGACCTGATACCTTAATGGGGGTAACGTATGTCGCGGTGGCAGCAGAACATCCGTTGGCAGCAGAAGCCGCTTTAAGCTCGGAGAATATTGCGGCTTTTATCAAAGAATGTGCAATGACCGATACTGCTGAAGCATCCATGGAAACCATGGAGAAAAAAGGTATTGATACCGGCTTAAAAGCCATCCACCCGATCAGCGGTGATCGCGTTCCCGTGTTTATCGCCAACTTTGTGTTAATGGGCTATGGCTCGGGTGCTGTTATGGCGGTGCCGGCACATGATCAGCGTGATTATGAGTTCGCATACAAATATGGTTTGTCGATAAACCAGGTTATAGAACCTCTTGCGGGTGAAGAGTGTGATTTAAGTAAAGAAGCATTTACTATGAAAGGTAAGTTGATCAACTCGGGTGAGTTTGTTGGTTTAACTTCTGAAGATGCCTTCGAAAAAATCGCTGCATATTTAGAAGCAAAAGGTTCAGGGCAAAAACGCACGACTTATCGTTTGCGTGACTGGGGTGTTTCACGCCAACGTTATTGGGGAGCGCCAATCCCAATTATCAACTGTGAGCAATGTGGTGAAGTGGTAGTACCAGAAAAAGATTTACCGGTTGTGCTGCCCGAAGAAATTGAATTTGAGGGCGTTGGCTCACCGATTAAGAAGATGCCGGAGTTTTATGAAACCACCTGTCCGACTTGTGGCGGAGAGGCAACACGTGAAACAGATACCTTTGATACCTTTATGGAATCATCCTGGTACTACGCACGTTATGCATCAGCGGGTAATGATGAAGCAATATTAGATGAGCGCGCAAACTACTGGCTGCCGGTTGATCAATATGTAGGTGGTATTGAACATGCTATCTTGCATTTACTTTATGCGCGCTTCTTTAATAAGTTAATGCGTGATGTTGGTTTAATAAGTAATGATGAGCCGATTACAAATCTTTTAACTCAGGGCATGGTGTTAAAAGACGGCGCTAAAATGTCAAAATCGAAAGGCAATACGGTTGATCCGCAAGGTTTGATTGAACAATATGGCGCAGATACCGCGCGTTTATTTATGATGTTTGCTGCACCACCAGAACAATCGCTGGAATGGAGTGATGCCGGTGTTGAAGGCGCCTCTCGTTTTCTTAAACGTTTATGGCGTTTAGCCTTTGAACATGTTGAAAAAGGTCATACAGCGGCCTTAGACACAGGCGCTTTAAACGATGCACAAAAAGCAATTCGCTTAGTCACGCATGAAACCATCGCTAAAGTGGGAGATGATATTGGTCGCCGCTTTACTTTTAATACAGCCATTGCATCAGTGATGGAGTTGATTAACGCCTTGTCAAAGTTTAAAGATGATAGTGAACAAGGTCGCGCAGTGATGCGTGAAAGCTTGCAGGCGATTACCTTATTACTGTCACCTATTGTGCCGCATATTACACATGAAATATGGAAAGTACTCGGCGAAGAAGGTTTATTATTAGATCAGGCCTGGCCTAAAGTTGATGAAACGGCTTTAGTTAAAGACAGCTTACAAATTATTGTACAAGTGAATGGTAAGTTACGTTCACGTATTGAAGTTGCGACAACTGTAAATAAAGATGAAATTGAAGCTGCAGCATTATCTGACACGAATGTAATGAAATTTACTGACGGTAAGCAGATTGTTAAGGTGATTGTTGTACCGGGTAAGCTGGTTAATATTGTTGCTAAGTAAATGTGGTTTACAAAATGGTCAGATTAACGAAGACACTTTAAAATATGAAAAAGATAAAACTTACATTTGTCATTATTGTTAGCTTTTTAATTGCGAGCTGCGGCTTCCATTTGAGGGGTAATCAGGATCTCTCTGATGTATTACCTGAAGTTAGTCTTCAGGGCACGAGCAAACATAGCGAACTTGGACGGGAGTTAACCCGTGCTTTAACTGCAGCGAAAGTTAATGTATTTGATGGCTCTGCGACGATATTTAAAGTGAGTAATGATACGTTTTCAAAACGCGTTTTATCTTTGGACAGCGCCGGTCGGGCTAACCAATATGAGTTAAGTTATAACTTAAGTTTTTCATTGCTTAAAACTGTGCCAGCTCAAAAGGCAACTAAAGACGCAGAGAAAGAAAAATTGCTGCAACTTGTGGATTTAATACCTGCACAGAATATTACAGTGAAACGGGAATATCTTTTTGATGCCAATTTGGTGTTAGCCAAAGCGGATGAAGAACGCCGTTTTAAAACTGATATGTTACAAGAGGCAATGTTGCAGGTGACTCGTCGTTTGAATTTTTCATTGAGGTCCAGAAAAAAGCCGGATCCTAAGAAAAATTTAAAGCAGCAATTAAAAGTTAATGGCGTTGATTTAAAAAACAAATGAAACTGTATTTTAACCAGCTGCAGTCACATCTTGAGAAACAGTTACAAACTGTATATTTCATTAGTGGTGATGAACCTTTTCAGCAAGATGAATCAGCAAGGTTGATTCGGGAAGCGGCAAAAGGGCAAGGTTATACTGAGCGAGAAGTACATCATGTTGATCGCAGTTTTGACTGGGATGAATTGCTTCGTTCTTCTGCAAGTATGTCGTTATTTTCTGAACGTAAAATTATTGAGCTGCGAATACCTACAGGTAAGCCGGGCGATAAGGGCAGTAAAGCCTTAGTTGCTTATACCAGTCAGTTGCCTGAAGATAACCTGCTATTGATTGTTTCTGGTAAATTAGATGCCAGTCAAACTAAAAGCAAGTGGTTTAAAGCTTTAGATTCAGTTGGTGCAACACTTGCTGTGTGGCCACTGGACATTCAGGAATTACCGAACTGGCTAAAAGCACGTATGCAGTTGCGAGGTTTACAGCCGACAGAAGACGCGCTGACTATTTTAGCCGAGCAGGTTGAAGGTAATTTATTAGCCGCCGATCAAGAATTAGAGAAATTGCGTATGCTTTATGGTGAAGGGGCTATAAATGCAGAACAAGTTATTGATGCGGTCAGCGATAGCGCACGCTTTGATGCCTTTGCTTTAGTTGACGTTGCTTTAAAGGGTGATGCACTACGTGTATCGCGTATATTGCACGGGTTAAAAAGTGAAGGTGAAGATGTTTTGCATGTTTTAGGTGCCCTGATGTATCAACTTCGTATACTGGAAAAAATGGCGGCGGCGGTGGCTAAAGGACAAAATTTAGAACAAGTGTTTAAGCAGCACAGAATTTGGGATAAACGAAAAATAGTTCTTAATGCAGGATTGAAACGACATGGTCTAAAGCGCTGGCAAGCATTTTTACTTATTGCCGGGCGTATTGAACGTCTCTGTAAAGGCCTGGGAACAGGCAAACCATGGGATGAATTGCTACAATTAACATTACGCATTGCGGGGGTGTCGTTAACTCCGTTAACGGCAGAGCACATCGCCACCAGGTAGAGCAATCATTATCATTGCGGGCGAGCGGTAATCATGTTGAGTTAATACTATGGCCACGATACTGTCACGTTAGACATGAAAAATACTTTTTCATGTCATTTTTCGAGATGATGGTGAAAGAAATTAAAATTTAATAGAAGATAAAGAATTATGGATATTAAAAAATACATGAATGAACTCGGGCAACAAGCGCGTGCTGCTTCCCGGGAACTAAACCGCGCAAATACGGGGCAAAAAAATAATGCCTTGCTTGCGATTGCTGATGCCATTGAAGCACGTGCTGTAGAGTTACTTGCCGCTAATAAAAAAGATATGGATGCCGGTGCAAAAAATGGTTTGGATGAAGCACTACTTGATCGCTTAGCATTAAATGATGAACGCATTAAAGGTATGGCGGAAGGCATTCGGCAGATTGTTGCGCTACCCGATCCGGTTGGTGAAATTACTGATTTGAAGTATCGCCCAAGTGGCATTCAAGTGGGTAAGATGCGGGTGCCTTTAGGGGTGATTGGTATCATTTATGAGTCTCGACCTAATGTAACGGCCGATGCGGCGGCTTTATGTTTGAAGTCGGGCAATGCGGCTATTTTACGTGGCGGTTCTGAAGCACAATATTCTAATCAAGCAATTGCTCAGTGTATCCATGAAGGGCTTGAAAAAGCCGGTATGGACAAAGCAACAGTGCAGGTGATTGAAACAACCGATCGTGCCGCGGTCGGTGAATTAATTACCATGCAGGATTATGTCGATGTCATTGTACCTCGCGGCGGTAAAGGTTTAATCGAACGCATAAGCGCGGAGGCTCGGGTCCCTGTGATTAAACATTTACATGGTGTTTGTCATGTTTACATTGATGATGATGCAAACTTACATCAAGCAGTAAAAGTGGCATTTAATTCTAAGACCCAGCGCTATGGTACCTGTAATACCATGGAAACATTATTAGTAAGCCAGACAGTTGCCGAAGATGTATTGCCAGAATTAGGTCAAATGTATATTGATGAAGGGGTTGAGTTACGTGGTTGTGCCATTACCCAGGAAATTTTACCGGGTATAAAAGCCGCCACGGATGAAGATTGGGACGAAGAATATCTGGCACCTATTCTTTCTATTCGTGTGGTGGATGGTTTTGCTGAAGCGGTTGATCATATTCATCAACATAGCTCTGGTCACACTGAAACGATTATGACCGAAAATATTACCATCGCTCGTCAGTTTATGATGGAAGTCGATTCCAGTTCTGTGATGATTAATGCATCAACGCGTTTTGCCGACGGTTTTGAATATGGATTGGGCGCTGAAATTGGCATTAGCACTGACAAGATTCATGCGCGTGGTCCTGTGGGGTTAGAAGGTCTAACTTCACAAAAGTATATCGTTATTGGTGACGGGCACATTCGGACTTGATTTTTATAACCACGATGTTTTATGAACGAGCCTTTTTATGATCGGTATATTAGGTGGCACCTTTGACCCTGTTCATTACGGACATTTACGTCCCGCTTTAGATGTACAACAAACTTTGTCTTTGGATGAAGTACGTTTTATTCCCTGTGGAGAGCCTGCACATAGAAATAAACCCATTGCCGAACCTTTGCAACGTTTGGCAATGGTTCGTGCAGCTATTGCCGGGCAGGATAAATTTGTGGCAGATGACAGGGAAATTCGACGAGGCGGTTCATCGTATATGGTGGACACCCTTGTCAGCTTGAAAAAAGATTTCAGCGATAAATCTTTATGCTTAATTATAGGTACCGATGCCTTTAATGGTTTAGCACAATGGCATAGGTGGCAGGAGATATTTGATCTGGCCAATGTCGTGGTGATGCAGCGTTCAGCTATGCATGGCCAAATAGAGTTAAATAAAAGGTTATTGTTGCAGCTTAAAGAACGCATTATTGATGCCGATAACTTAAAGACAAAATCAAAGGGTGCGATTTGTTTTGTTGATGTGACACAGCTGGATATTTCAGCAACAAAAATTCGCCAGCAGTGGCAGCAGAATATCGACAACCAGTTTCTTTTACCGGATTCAGTGTTAACACTGATCCAACAGCAAAATATTTATTAAGGTTAATTTATGAATACTCAACAACTTTGTGACCTCGCCATTGATGCTTTAGAAGACATTAAAGGTATTGATATTAAAATTCTCGATGTGGTCAATAAAAGTAGCGTTACCGACATTATGATTTTTGCCAGCGGTAATACTTCCCGCCAGGTAAAAGCACTTGCGAATAGCGTTGCAGAAAAAGCTAAAAAAGCGGGTTCTCCTGCATTAGGTGTTGAAGGTGATGAGGGTAATGAGTGGGTATTGGTAGATCTCGGTGATGTCGTTGTTCATATTATGCAACCTGCTATTCGTGAGTTCTATAATCTTGAAAAACTTTGGGGTGAAGACAGCCCAAGTGAAAATAATCTTAGTGATGAGCAATAAAACCCGCTCATGCTGATCCATCTTCTTGCGGTTGGTTCGCGTATGCCAGGTTGGGTGCAAGAGGGCTTTAACGAATACGCAAAGCGTATGCCGTCAGAAAGTAAAATTAAGCTTGTTGAAATTGCCGCAGGTAAGCGTGGTAAAAATAGTGATATAAAACGCCTTACTCAGCAAGAAGGCGAAAAAATGCTCGCGGCAATTCCAAAAAATGCAAAAGTGATTGCCTTGGACGTGTTGGGTAAGGCCCTTTCAACACAAGAGCTGGCGCAAGAGCTGAAAGCCTGGCAAGGTTCAGGACAAGACATTGCTATTTTGATTGGTGGCCCCGAAGGCTTGGCGGAGGATTGTCTAAAAAAAGCACAGCAAAAAATCTCCCTTTCTAAATTAACACTGCCGCATCCTTTAGTGCGGGTTGTGCTTGCTGAGCAACTTTATCGTGCCACGACGATATTAAAGAGCCACCCATATCATAAGTAGTTTCCCCTGGTTTGAGCTTGTTAATACGCATATATAAGTAAGGGCTTATTCTTCTACGGGTTATATTTACCGCTTTAAACATGTAAAACACACATGTCATGTGGTATATTTTATATGTGAAATTTCTTTATTTACTCCCTTTTTATTAGGTTAAATCAGGTTATTTATTCATATCAATATGTGGTTAAGGGAACAACTACTTTATGCATACCCGGACGTATACTAAAGGCATAGGACTTCGTATTAGCATCGGCTTTTTAATGGTCGTATTGTTGATGGTTACTTTGACCTTTATTGCTTTAAAGCATATGGCGCAGGTTAACTTACAAATGAAAAACATTGTTGAAAACAACAATGTTAAAGTTGAACTGGGCCAAATTATGCAAGATGCTTTGCACGAGCGCGCTTTGATTATGCATACGCTTCCTGTTCTTAAAGATCCTTTTATGCAGGATGAAGAGTTTATACGCTTTAATACCATGGGCTCTCGTTATGTTAAAGCGCGTCAAAAACTCGATAGCCTGGTTTTAACGGACAGTGAAAAAGAAATTTTATCGGAGATTCGGGTTTTAACTAAAAAAACCCAGCCATTTGTGCAAAAAGTTGTTGAACTGGGTTTTGAAGCAAGAAGCGACTCTCTTGCCTTTGATAACATCCGGGAAATTGCTATTCCAAAACAGCGTATGATTGCTGAACAAGTCAGAGCTTTGATAGTACTACAGCAGCAGCAGGCTGAGTCTGCTTTGAATAAAGAGCAGCTATCTTATGAGCAGGCTCGTACTCTTATGTTTTTGCTTGGAGGGATTGCCGCTATATTGGGTATATTGATTGCTATTGTTGTTCTGCGTCATGTCACCAAACAAGCCGCTTTGCTGGAACATCAGGCACTACATGATGAACTTACCGGACTGGCTAATCGCGCACTTTTTGACGATCGTTTAAAAAACGCTGTTTTACGTGGACAGCGCCAGGCAGTGACATTTTCAACTATTCTCATCGATTTAGTTCGTTTTAAGTCAATTAATGATTCCTTTGGGCATAATATTGGTGACTTATTATTAAAAGAAGTTGCCAGACGGTTAAAAGCGAGTGTCAGAAAAATGGATACCGTTGCGAGACTTGGAGGTGATGAATTCGTTGTGGTACTTGAAGCACTGGATCATGCAAATTTAATCCAGTTTACAGAAAAATTAGTCGAGACGATGAACAAACCTTTTTTGCTTGCAGGGCACGAAATAAATGTGGGAATCAGTATGGGGATATCCTCTTATCCCGAGCATGGGCATGATTGTGCAACGCTGATAAATAGAGCCGATATTGCCATGTATGAAGCAAAAAGAAAGAATACCCCTTATGTTTATTACACGGATAAAATTAAGAAAAAAGCGAACCTAAACCTTGTTCGCGCGTAAAATATAAATTCAGTTCGTTTCCTTTGAACAATATGCCACCTCATGCCCGCTATTTGTATAGTAATATAGCCAGATGACCCGAAAACTCTATTTAGCCTCCCAATCTCCTCGCCGAAGTGAATTGTTAACTCAAATTGGTGTTTCTTTTAGTATTTTAGCTGTGGATATTGATGAAAGCGTTAAAAATAATGAAATAGCGAAAGATTATGTCACGCGATTAGCGAAAGAGAAGGCACTCGCTGGTTGGCATCAGAGCCCTTTTAGTGACAAAGTGGTTTTGGGTTCAGATACTGCTGTTGTGATCGATGGGGAAATTTTAGGAAAGCCAGAGAATGAGCAAAATGCAAAAAGAATGTTGCTTTTATTATCTGGAAAGACGCATCAGGTTATGACCGGAGTCGCTTTGGCGCAGACGGCTAAAAGTTTGAATCAACCTGAACTGGATCATATTCTCAATGTCAGTGAAGTGAGTTTTAAAACTTTATCGGCTAAAGAAATTGAACGATATCTTTCTTCTGGAGAATATGATGGTAAAGCGGGTGCATATGGTATTCAGGGTGCCGCAGCGGCTTTTATTACACACTTATCAGGGAGTTATTCCGGGGTAATGGGCTTGCCGCTTTATGAAACCATGACGTTGCTCAATAATGCGGGTATTCGTCAAGATTCCTTAGTAGTATCATAGGCTTAGAATAATTATAAGGACGAGTATGAGCGAAGAATTACTGATAAATATTACCCCACAAGAAACACGCGTGGCCTATGTTGAAAATGGGCTTTTACAGGAAGTTCATATTGAGCGTGAACGTAAACGGGGCCTGGTGGGCAATATATACAAGGGCAAAGTTGTGCGTGTTCTACCCGGTATGCAGGCTGCTTTTTTGGAGGTCGGGCTCGAACGCACGGCCTTTTTGCATGTCTCAGATATTGCTCAGCCGAATGGTAAAAATGGTGATGGTGGTGAACCATCGAGTGCCATTATGGAGCTATTACGTGAAGGTCAGAAACTGATGGTTCAAGTGGTTAAAGATCCCATGGGAACTAAAGGTGCACGTTTAACAACCCAAATTTCCTTCCCTTCCCGGTATTTAGTTTATATGCCAGGCATTTCGCATGTAGGAATATCGCAACGCCTGGAGGATGAAAATGAACGGCAGAGATTAAAAGAGATTATTTCTGAATTTTCAGGAGAGTTTGAGCAAGGCGGTTATATTGCGCGTACCGTTGCAGAAGGAATCAGTAAAGAAGCCATTTATAAAGATATGCAGTTTTTGCAAAAAATCTGGTTAAATATTCTTGAGAGTAATAGCAGTGCGAAAGTCGGTAGTTTAATTCACGAGGATTTATCTCTGGTCATGCGTACAATGCGTGATTTAAGTGGCATCGATATTGAGAAAGTTCGGATTGATTCGCGTTCAACTTCAGAGCAAGTACAAAAATTCGCCAGTAAATTTATTCCCGAACTGGAAAACAGAGTTGAGCACTATCCGGGTGAACGTCCGATTTTTGATTTATATAACATTGAAGATGAAATTCAAAAAGCACTGGAACGAAAAGTGTCTCTTAAGTCGGGCGGCTATTTGATTATTGATCAAACTGAAGCCATGACAACGATTGATGTTAATACGGGGGGCTTTGTTGGTCACCGGAATTTAGAAGAAACTATATTTAAAACAAATCTTGAATCCGCACAAGCAATTGTAAGACAGTTAAGGCTGCGTAACCTTGGCGGTATTATCATTATTGATTTTATTGATATGTCCGATGAAGAACATAAACGGCAAGTATTACGCGCATTAGAAAAACATCTGGATAAAGACCATGCAAAAACAAATGTATGTGAGGTTTCATCGTTAGGACTCGTGGAGATGACGCGTAAACGAACACGTGAAAGCCTGGAACATATTTTGTGTGAGCCATGCCCTTGTTGCAATGGGCGGGCATCTTTACGTACACCAGAAACGGTTTGTTATGAAATTTTTCGTGAAATTATTCGTGAAGCCAGACAGTTTGAGGCGCAAGAGTTTTTAATTTTAGCAGCACAACCTGTTGTTGACCTTATGCTGGATGAAGAGTCCACCAGTATCGCTGAGCTGGAAGATTTTATCGGTAAACCGATTAAATTGCAGGTTGAAGCAGAATATCTGCAAGAAAATTTTGATGTCGTATTAATGTGATGACTGTGGCGCAAGATAAGCATTAATGAAAAAAACATACCCTTTATTTCACAAGCTTAAGTCAATCATTGGATACAGTTTTGCAACTGTTGTGATTATTGCTGCTTTAAGCATTTCTGGGTTGCGTTTTATTTTAACAACAGCTGATCTGTATCAGAAAGAGGTAGAAGTTTTCGCTTCTAACTTGTTAGAGCAACCGGTAAAAATTGGTAGTTTAGATGCAAAACTATCCGGCCTGGTTCCGACATTAATTTTTAAAGATGTAGAGTTAATCTCGAAACAAAAATCGTTTCTTCTGTCACGCATTGATGTTGGTATTTCTTTTAAATCACTTTTGTTAAAACAGGAAGTTATTCCCACTCAGTTAGTAATACGCGGGATGAATATCAACATTACACATACTAAAAAAGGAAAATATAAAATTGAAGGTGTTGCGGTAAACCACCTGGAAAAAACAGTGCCTGATGGCGAGAGTGAAAATTCCATTTTCAAACGCTGGCTATTATCACAAAATGAAATATCAATAGTCGATAGTTCTATAATATTAAAAGACGAGCAGGGGGATAATCTTAAGTGGGAATTTAAAGATGTAAATATGCTGCTAAGAAATAGTGGTATACGTCATAGATTATCTTTAACAACAACGCCACCAAAATTTTTAGGCGGGAAAATAGATTTGAACCTGGATCTTGAGGGAGATATTTCAGATCCGGGCTCCTGGACGGCTAAATTTTTTATTGATAGTAAAAGAATAAATTTAAAACCACTACGAAGATATATCGACAATAAGGATATTAAATTTAACAGTGGTATAGCCAAATTAAAGTTATGGTTAGATATAGACAAAGGGGAAGTAAGCCAGTTAAGTGGTGATGTTAAATTAAATGATTTTTCGTATAAATTTAAAGGAAATAAAAGTGTCAATATAGAACTTGTTTCTGCTGTGTTTGACTCGGTTAAAAGTAAAGAAAAAACATGGGGGGTTAGTGTTGATAAGTTTAATTACAAAAATAACAATCAAAGCTGGTTAGGTTCTAAGTTTTTCCTTGCCTTTGGCTTTGATAATAAAAAGATAGAAGATTTTTTTATTACAGCTGATTATATGAGCCTGGGTGCATTAACTCAGATGGTTAATGATAATAACCTGATTACAAACAAGCATAAAAAAATACTTAATAACTTAAATGTACATGGAGATGTGCGTAATTTCCATATTGCATGGAAAAACAACAGTCTGCATAAGCTTAATGCTGAATTTGAACGGTTTTCTATTGGTGCATGGGAGCGCTTTCCTGAAGCAAAAAATATGTCAGGAAATTTTCGTTTTGAAAATAATAGCGGAAGCATTTCTTTTTTGTCAAAAGCTGCGACAGTTTATTTCCCTTCGTTATTTCGTGATGCCTTTAAGTTAAATAAACTGGAAGCGGATATTGATTTTGTTAAAACAAATAGTGGCTTGTTATTTAATTTAAACCATTCGTTAACGGAAAATAATGAAGTAAGTGCTACTTCAAAGGGTACTTTGTTTTTACCAAAAAATAAAAGTTCTCCCCACCTGGATCTTCAAACATATGTATCAAGAGGAGACGCCTCAAAACTTTCACACTACTTACCTGTAAGCATCATGAGTAAAGCTCTGGTTCAGTGGCTTGACAGGGGCATAGTTTCAGGAAAATTAGATGCGGCTACGGTTATTTTTAATGGCAAGTTAGAAGATTTTCCTTTTAACAGCAATAAAGGAGAATTTTTTGTTGATATAGAAACATCAAATATGCTGCTTAACTACCAAAAAGGCTGGCCGGTCATTGAAAAAGCAAAAATAAAAGGTAATTTTACTGGTCAGGGTATGAATCTTCATTTACTAACGGCTGAATCTGAAAATAATGTTTTATATGATTCGTTTGCAAGTATAACTTCTTTTAAAAATGCTGAACTCAGGCTTAACCTTAAGGCAAAGGGTTCTTCTCATAATGTTTCCCATTATCTTGTTAACAGCAAAATATTGCCAAAAGCTAAAAAAACCGTCAAATCAATGCGCCTTCTGGGTGATGTTGCAGCAAATATTAGAGTTAACATACCTTTGAATGCCAGCCTAAGAAAGAAAAAACCGCTGTCTTATACCGGTTCAGCATTGTTATCAGATGCTGCAGTATACATGTTGGAGAATAAGCTGGATTTAACAAACGTGAAAGGCGAAATAGTATTTAATAATAAGGGAGTGTTTTCTAAAAAATTAAGAGCAAAACTTTTCAACAAAAAGACAACACTTTCAATTAAAACATTAAATAAAAATAGCGACATAAAAATATTTGCTGACGGAACGATTAATCCGGGTGAAATGCTGACTCGGTTTGACATTCCCGGGGCAAAGAACATTACGGGTAACACCCGATTTAAGGGGAATATACTTTTCCCTGGTAAACAGGCAAAAAAATCAAACCCTGTTGTTACTCTGAGTAGTCAATTAGTCGGAGTGCAAAGCAAGCTCCCTGAATTTTTATCGAAAAGAAAAAATAGTAAACAAGCCGTAAAATTCACCTCTGTAATAAGGGGGGATAGCAATATACTGTATTCGATAAATTTCATGAACAAAGGTTCAGCTGTTTTTGAAACAAAGAAAAACTTAGCTAATCAAATATATTTAAATAAAGGTGCTGTGTCTTTTTCAAATAACAAAGCAGTTCTGCCAAACAGAGATGTTTTATATATTGACGGGCGGATTAATAGTTTTACTCCGGCTAAATGGCTTGAAACGCTGGGTCTTAATAATTCTAAAAAAAGACAAACTTTTTTGGTTAACCCGGTGGTTTTTAATTTAGATGAAGTGAAATTGTTTACGCAAAAAGAGTTATTGGGTAAACAATATTCTGCAGTCACAAAACCTGATGAACTGCCAAAATTTGAAGGAATATTTAAACAAATTTATTTAGATGATATTTTTCTTGGGCGTCTTGATTTTAAAACTTCTCAAAAGAAAAACAGCATGCATTTTGATGAAATCATACTTTCTGCGCGTAACATGAAGTTAGTCGCAAGCGGTGATTGGTTTTATAAGAAACATAAACATAAAACAGAACTTGATATCACACTCAGTAGTAAAAACTTTGGTACGATGTTAACCGATTTTGGGTTTAAACCCACGCTTGCAGGGGGAGAGGCAAAAACAATCGGACAATTATACTGGAATAATACACCATCAAAGTTTTCATTGAACAGGTTAAATGGGATTGTTCAGCTTGAGATAAAAAATGGCAGTATTATTAATATTGATGCCGGCGCAGGCAGGTTGCTGGGCTTTTTTAGTTTATCTGCCTTACCACGTAAATTATTAGGTGACTTTAAAGAATCGATGGCGAAAGGTTTTAGTTTTGATGAAGCGAAAGGCGAAATTATTATTGAAAATGGTGATGCTTATACCGATGGTTTTGAAATAAATGGTCCTGTAGCCGACACTACCGTAAGTGGTCGTACAGGACTGGTTGATCGTGACTTTGATAATATTGTTGAGGTTGTACCTGATGTTGGCGATGGTGTAACCGGTATGGTTGCTCTTTTAATCAATTTGCCGGCAGGTATTGGACTTTGGTTAGTGGATAAATTAACCGGTGAACAATTCAATGAAGCGTCAACCAGACGGTATGAAGTTACGGGAAGCTGGGATAATCCGGAATACGAGTTACTTGCAAATGAGTGATGCTACTTTAAAAATGAATAAATCATTATTGTTTTTGTTTTTGTTTTTGTTTTTTATATTTATAACTAACTCTACCTCTGCTTTGGCAGGTGAAGTTGAATTATTAAATGCCAATGAATGGCTACTGCCTAAGCAGGCAGCAACAATACTAAAAATGCCGGCTATATCTAAATCTATGCAACAATTGCAAAGGGATATGAATAGCTTTTTATTATTGAAATATCCTGGTGGTGACGAGGGTACACTTTGGGTTAATGAGCTAAGAAGTTGGTTGATTGCGCTTGGACTTTCATCTAAACGTATCGAACTTATTCATGGTAGTGTCAACCCCGCTACAATTGAGTTTGAAGTTTTGTCCCGGTAAATAAATATTAATAATGATACAGAACATAAATAAATTACTTTAATTATTATGAATAAAATAGCAGCAATACAAATGGCGTCGGGTTCTAATGTCAGTGCCAACCTGGTCGAAGTGGAGCGGGAAATTAGAAATGCCAGTCAGGCAGGCGCTCGTTTAGTTGTCTTGCCTGAAAATTTTTCTATTATGGGGCATAAAGATGCAGAACAACTTGATGTTGCCGAGGCAGAAGGCTCTGGTCCGGTTCAACATTTTTTATCAGAACAGGCGAAAAAATATAATATCTGGTTGATTGCAGGAACCATCCCCATTAAATCGGATAATGAAAAAAAAGTGTACGCAGCTTGTCTGGTTTATAATAATCAAGGTCAGTTTATTAAGCGTTATAATAAAATACATTTGTTTGATGTTTATCTGGAATCACACGGCGAAAGGTATATAGAGTCAGAAACATTTGAATCCGGCGAAGAAGTGGTTGTTGTCGAGACACCTTTCGGTAAAGTGGGTCTGGCAATTTGCTATGACCTTCGTTTTCCAGAGTTATTTAGAAAGCTGGTTCAAATGGGGGCAGAAATTATTGTTGTTCCCTCTGCTTTTACCGCTGTTACGGGTAAGGCGCATTGGGAAGTGTTATTACGCGCACGCGCGATTGAAAACTTGTGTTATATTATTGCTCCTAATCAGGGTGGATACCATGTTAATGGCCGTGAAACCTATGGACACAGTATGATTGTTGATCCGTGGGGCGGGATTCTGGATATTCTTCCTCAAGGCGCAGGTTGTGTTATTGCTGACATTGATATCGGCAATGTCAAAAAATTGCGTAAAAATTTTCCTGTCCTGGGTCATCGAAAAATCCCTTGCACTTTACCTAATGAGTCTTAATTATGAATTATCTTGATACAGCAACAGATCTATTATTAACCCCTACTGGGCTTGCAGTAGATGATTTACAAAATGTACTTGATCAAATGATGGGGAATAGCATTAACCGTGCTGATCTTTATTTTCAAACTTCACGACATGAATCCTGGGTATTAGAAGATGGCCTTGTTAAAGAGGGTAATTATAATATTGAGCAGGGTGTAGGTGTTCGGGCAATTAGCGGTGAAAAAACCGGGTTTTCATATTCCGATGAAATTGTGCTTCCTGCTTTGACTCAGGCCGCAGATGCGGCAAAAACAATTGCGCGAGCAGGGCAACAAAATAGCGTACAGGCATGGAAAAAAAATTCTGCTCATCAACTTTATCTTCCGGTTGATCCCTTATACTCATTAACGACCGATGAAAAAATCGATCTGCTCAGGCAGGTTGATGCAGAAGCGCGTAAACAAGATCCTCGTATTAAACAGGTTATTGCAAGTTTAGTTGGCGTACATGAGGTTGTTTTGGTTGCCGCGAGTGATGGAACGCTAAATGCTGATGTACGCCCCTTGGTGCGAATGAATGTCACGGTTATTGCTGAAGACGGTGACGAACGCGAGCAGGCCAGTTCGGGTGGTGGTGGTCGTGTTGGCTATGAATATTTCACCGAGCAAGGTCGTGCGCTTGGTTTTGCCAGGGAAGCTGTTCGTCAGGCATTGGTTAATTTAACCGCGGTAGAAGCCCCCGCAGGTGCAATGCCGGTTGTACTGGGCGCGGGTTGGCCCGGGGTCTTATTACATGAAGCGATTGGTCATGGTTTAGAAGGTGACTTTAACCGTAAAGGAAGCTCTGCCTTTAGTGGTCGTATTGGTGAAAGAGTTGCTTCGTCATTGTGTACCATTGTTGATGATGGGACCTTAGATGCCCGACGTGGTTCATTAAATATGGATGATGAAGGAACAACAACACAGCAGACCATGTTAATCGAAAAAGGCGTTTTAAAGGGCTATATGCAGGATAAAATGAACGCCGAGTTAATGGGTGAAAAGTCGACGGGTAACGGACGGCGTGAATCGTATGCGCATTTACCGATGCCGCGTATGACAAATACCTATATGTTGGCTGGCGAACATAATCCACAAGAAATCATTGAGTCCGTTGATAAAGGCATTTATGCCGTTAATTTTGGTGGTGGTCAGGTTGATATTACTTCCGGAAAATTCGTTTTTTCTGCCAGTGAAGCGTATCTGATTGAAAAAGGTAAAGTGACCCGACCGATAAAAGGTGCGACTTTAATAGGCAACGGCCCCGAAGTCTTAAAGCAGGTCTCCATGGTGGGTGATGATCTTAAACTTGATGCCGGTGTTGGCGTTTGTGGTAAAGAAGGCCAAAGTGTACCTGTTGGCGTAGGCCAACCAACATTGAAAATTGATAGTTTAACCGTGGGTGGCACGGCTTAATTTTTTGTGGAATAAATGGTGAATGAAAAAGTAGAAAATATTCTTAATGATATCGAACGACAGGGATGGACGGTTCAGGAAAATTATTTTCCCATAGAACTTGTAAAACAATTAAATGAAACACTGGGCACACTTCAGCAGCAAGGTGATTTAAAACAAGCAGGTATTGGTCGTGAAAAAAAATATCATATCGAGGAATCTATTCGTAGCGATAAAATTAGTTGGTTTGATAATCATCAATTAAATTCAGCTCAACAGACCTACCTTAAGCTTACTCAACAATTGCAAGATGCGTTTAATCAAAAATTTTTCTTAGGCTTATTTGAACTGGAAATTCACTTTGCGCTTTATGCCAAAGGGGCTTTCTATAAACGCCATCTTGATCAGCATAAAAATCAGGATAGCCGGGTCTTAACGCTTATCACCTATTTGAATGAAGATTGGGGTGAGAAGGAGGGCGGCGAGTTACAACTGTATTTAAATAATGACGATACCCTTTCAGTATTACCAAAAGCCGGTACCTTAGTGTGTTTTATGAGTGCAGAGTTTGAACATGAAGTCCTGCCGGCAAAACGTGAGCGTGCAAGTCTGACCGGTTGGTTTCGAAAACGCGTTTAGTCTACCTCTTCAAACAAAGTCTTTAAATATTTGAAAATTTCACGCGCAGATTTTGGCGGTTTTTTCAGTTTACTTTCTTTGGTGGACTGACGCACCAGTTGTCGCAGATGTTGGCGATCGGCATTGGGCTTTTCATGTAATAGATCTTCTAATGCTTTATCGCCTTCAAGCAATAATCGATCCCGCCACTTTTCTAAATGATGCAGCTTTTTAATATCTTTATCATAATGATTGGTGAGTTTGAGGTATTGCGCCTGAATGGGTTCAAGATCAATAGAACGCATAAGTTTGCCAATATATTGCAATTGACGTTTTAGGGCGCTATTTTTCTTAATACGGCGGGCATCATTGAGTGCTTTTTCCAGAGTCTCGGGTAATGCAATACTGTTTTGTGCATCCTGAGACAAACTGAGGATATTTTTCCCTAAATCCTGCGCTGCAGTCGCATCACGTTTACGCTGGGATTTGCTGATAATTTCTTCATCAAAAGATTCATCATTTTCAGTATTATTGGGCTTATTTGTCATCCCGCTATTATGCCATTTGTGATGCAGGCTTCGTAGCCTTACAATAGGCTAAATTACAAATTATTCGCCAAACAATACCATGAGGTGGCAATGTCTAAGCCAATTTCCAGTTCGAAAAACGCAGTATCGTCAAGCCCGTTTGACGCGCAAAAGTTAAAAACCGTCGTCAATGACTTACTCGATGAAGCAAAATCTCAGGGGGCTTCGGCAGCAGAAGCAGGCTTGAGTGTAGAGTCTGGGCTTTCGGTAACGGTACGAATGGGCGAAGTTGAAACCATTGAACATAACCGGGATAAAGGGTTGGCGGTCACGGTATTTTTTGGCAACCGAAAAGGCTCGGCCAGCACCAGTGACTTTTCCCCTAAAGCGGTTCAGGAAACGGTAAAAGCCGCCTGTGATATTGCTCGTTATACCGAAGATGATCCCTATGCCGGCTTGCCGGATAAAGAACTACAGGCAACCGATATTCCGGATTTAGCGTTATACCACCCCTGGGATGTGAGCGCAGAGGAGGCGGCAGCGCTGGCGAAAGAGTGTGAAGATGCTGCTCGTGCGGAAGACAAACGCATCACCAATTCTGAAGGCGGTTCGGTTAGTAGTCATAGCGGAATCCGCGTGTATGGCAATAGCCAGGGGTTTTTAAATAGCTACAACACGTCAAGACACAGCATGTCTGCCACCATGATTGCAGAACAAGATGGCGCAATGCAACGCGATTACTGGTATGACGTCAACCGTGATGCCAGTAAATTAGCATCCGCTATTGAAATTGGTAAATTGTCTGCACAACGTACCGTTAGCCGTCTGGGCGCGAAAAGTATGCCGACGGGGCAGGTGCCCGTTATTTTTAAAGCCGAAGTAGCTAAAGGGTTACTCTCTCATTTTTTAAGTGCTGTGAGAGGGGGCGCGCAATATCGTAAAGCCAGCTTTTTACTGGATCACCTTGGCAAACAAATATTCCCGGAACGCATTCGGCTCGATGAACGTCCGCACTTGCAAGGAGCTTTAGGCAGTGCACCTTATGATAATGAAGGGGTGATAACTGCACCACATGATTTAATAACCGATGGTGTATTACAAAGTTATGTTTTAGACAGCTATGCGGCACGTCGACTGGGTTTGAAAAGTACCGGTAATGCCGGTGGCATCCATAACCTTTATATTAACCATGATAATGTTTCGCTCGAAGCAATGTTAAAAGACATGGGCAAAGGTTTATTAATTACCGAAGTGATGGGGCAAGGTGTCAACACCGTAACCGGTGATTACTCACGAGGCGCCAGTGGCTTTTGGGTTGAAAATGGAGAGATACAATATCCGGTAGAAGAATTTACTATCGCCAGTCGATTGCAGGATATGTTTATGGGCTTGCAAACGGTGGGGAATGATTTAGATCTGCGGGGGAGTGTTGTTACGGGGTCGTGGTTGATTGATAGTATGACGGTGGCGGGGAGTTAGGTTTTTTTGTTCTTGCGTAGGCAATCTATGGTTTTGATTTTGTAGGTTGGGCTTTAGCCCGACGCTTTGGTTTAGTATTACCTTTTATGTGAATTGTATGTTTTTTTTAATTGATATGTTCGTCGGTGGTTCACTTAATAAACCTCTTCGAGTTTTGTCAGTATGACCTTAACGTATTTCATACGTTCTGGCCTTCCCGACAGCAAGTTACTTTCTTTTTCTTGTCAAAAAGAAAGTAACCAAAGAAAACGACACTCGGAAACTTGTTGTGATTTTCAATCACAATTCCCTCGCATAAAAAGAAAAATAGGCACTCGCGAACTCGCACGGTGCTTCGCACTTTATCGTGCTCAAACAAACGCTCGCTATGATCCTATTTTTATTTTGATGCTCGGCTGCGTTTAACGAGGTTTATGAGTTTATACATTTAAGATTAAATATTTAAATCAGGCTATATTTTTCGTGGTTTTAGTAGGTGGTACTTCATCTAGCTTTTAGATTAAGGTATCTACTTTGTTGGGGGAAGTTCACTCTGGCCTCGTTAATTTCACCCGTTAATTTAATGGCTTAATTTTCTGGTTAGGTGTTTTTTTGTACTGAGCCAATATACTTAAGAATACCTAGCCATTCATTTCCGTAAATTATAACTCTCTGCGTGTCTTCTTTGAATTGGTCTAGAGTTATACTGCTAATAGCTTCTATTAATTCGATCCTATCTATATCATAGTGACCGGCCATTTTGTCCCTGTAGTTTTTGTATTTTTCTATTCTTGTTGCATTTATACTTTTTAGTTTTCTTATTCGACTATCTACTTCCTTCATGATCCCGCGACGATCTGATAATTCCCTTAATTTTTTATTTCCTTTTTGTTTGTACCAATACTGAGCTTCAAATGATTTATGAATTATTGGGCTTATTGCAACCAGTTTAGATGTGTTTAGCGTTGGGTTTGATTCAAGATTGTAGTATTCTCTAGCAAGATCATTATAAATAAGAATGCCCATATATTTAAGAGTGTAAAAATCTTTTTTATCTTCTGACTCAAGTAGTTCCTTATACTCATCTCTAACTTCTTCGAGCATTTTTGCAGAAGATTCATATACCTCTTTTAGCTCGTCAACTGTATTCATTTATTTTTTTACACCTAACGTCATTTACCAGCCGTGCCGCTTTTTGGCGGCTGGATAGAATTGTTAGACTTTTTTTCGGTCTTTGGTTTGGTGATTGGCTCAAAGTTATTAATTAAAGACTTACTGATAAATTCATAATTTCCTTTGTTACTATCCCAAACTAAAAAATAACTATCAAATGTACGTAGCAAAATAACTTCTATGGTCGAGCTGGGTAGCTGTATTTTGTAGAGATCCTTTTGATATTTTATTGTGTTTTGTGCCGTAATAGCACCTAAAAAAGAAATAAGTATTGCTATTGCGGGTAGCCAACGCCCGATTAAATAAATATTAGTACTAGTATTTTTCATAATATTTAGATGATTATATATCCAGTTATGGAACAAAAACCAAATTATAATTAGTGAAAATTGAATTGCATTTAGTGATGGTTTTATTCCATAAAACCATAAAATGGGAACTGATAGAGCAGTTATAGTCATAAAATAATATGGTGATGCTCTAAACCATTTAGTAAATCTAGGTGCAGGCGAGGTGTTTATTAATTCGTCTTCAGTCATTCCGCCTTCCACTCTTTTCATAGCGGATTCATATATGAATATAGCTAAGATCGAAAATACTAAAGTTGGAAGCCAAACCAAAGAAGACCGAATGTGATCAGATATAGATGTTGGGGCTTCAGCAAAACTTAAACCCAAATAAGTAAAATAACCAAAATCGTATATTACCGATATAGTTAAAAAACCTACACTAAATAAACTTATATAAATAGGCCAGTTTTCTAATTTAGTAGAAGTATTCAAGTACTCTCCATAAGAAATCTAACAGTGATTTAGACGACATGTCGTCCTTTACTTTATTAAGCGACGTGTCGCCTAATTCCTTTTTCCATGTTATTCCGATAACTCTTTATTTAAGAGTTATCGTATTTGTAAGCACTATAGCAAATAAACGGTTGCCAGACCTAAAAAGGCGATGAAGCCAACAATGTCGGTGACGGTGGTTAAAACAACGGTTCCAGAAAGTGCGGGGTCGGCACCGACGCGTTTTAAGAGTAGTGGGATGGTTGCGCCTGAGATGGCGGCGACGATTAAGTTTATGATAATCGCTGCGGCGATGACAAAGCCGAGTTGTAGGTTTTGGAACCAGAGTCCGGCTACGCTGGCGATGACGGCTGCCCAGATTAGGCCGTTCCAAACGCCTATCCACATTTCTTTTAATAGTAATCGGTGTGAGTTACTTTTTCCGACCTGGCCAAGTGCCATGCCGCGTATGACTAGGGTGAGGGTTTGACTGCCGGCGATGCCGCCCATGCTGGCAACGATGGGCATCAGCACGGCGAGTGCGACCATTTTTTCGATGCTGGCGCCAAATAAACCAATAACCCAGGATGCTAAAAAGGCGGTGAGCAGGTTAAGGCCGAGCCAGACTGAACGGCGACGGGTGCTGGTGAAAACCGGCGCGAACATATCTTCTTCTTCGTTTAAACCGGCCATACTTAAAAGGGAGTGATCGGCTTCGTCACGGATAACATCGACAACATCATCGATGGTGATACGGCCTAACAGAAGGTTGTTGTTGTCGACAACGGGGGCGGTGATCAAGTCCCGATGTTCGAATATATTGGCAACCTCGCGTGCATGTTTGTCGGCGGGGATGGCATTAACATCGGTCAACATGAGTTCGCTAACGAGCAACTGAGGATCACTGGTTAATATGAGACTCAAGGGAAGCAGACCAAGGTAATGATTGTCGCGGTCGACGACAAATAAATTATCGGTGCCTTTAGGTAAGTGACCCCTGCGACGCAGATAACGTAAAACAACATCGAGCGTAATATCTGCACGGATGACAATGGTGTCTAAGTCCATTAGACCACCGGCAGAGTCTTCATCGTACAATAATACGGATTTCAGTCTGTCGCGATCCTGCGTTTCTAAACTTAGCAGAATTTCCTGAATAACATCTTGTGGCATTTCAGGAAGAATGTCGGCGAGATCATCGGTGTCGAGCATCTCTGTTGCTGCAACAAGCTCTTGCGTCTCCATTTTATTGATGAGTGCTGCGCGTGCCTCATCGTTTAAGTGGAGCAGGATTTCCCCATCACTATCTTCCGGTATATAGGACCAGACTTTTTCGCGTTGTTTACCGGGGAGAGACTCGAGTAAATGGGCTATTTCTGCAGGGTGTGTTTCACTCAACAGCTCAACAATCTGTTCAGGTTGTTCGCTTTGTAAGCTGTCACTGACGCTTTCGAGCAAAGTGCTAAGCGTTTCTTGTTGATGAGTTGAGTTACGAGCCATATTGAACCCCTTAAATGAATTTAGAGTGTAATACCTAAAAGAAAAAAAGTGAACTCTATAGAAAAGAATAACTTAGCAGGAATAGTTGAACTATTTTAATTAAGTTTATGTGTGAAACGGGTTAGTCGAAAGGAGAGTAAATATAGCGTTTTTAAGCAGCTTCACCAAAACGGTTTGCTATGAGTTCGAGTAAAGATTGCATGGCTTGATTTTCATCTACGCCATCAATGATTAATTCAATATCTGCCCCTTTTGCTGCCGCGAGCATCATGACGCCCATAATACTTTTGCCATTGACCTCTTGATTATTGCGTTTAAGGAACACTTCCGAGTCAAAGAGAGAAGCCTGGTTAACAAACTTAGCTGCTGCCCGGGCATGTAAACCGAGTTTATTAATAATCATTGTTGTTTCTTTTATCATTTTTATTTTAATTAAGCATTATTTGTATCGACGATGATCACGCCTGATTGACCGCCACTAAGGGCTTTATCCGCCAGTTCGTCGAGAGGCAAGTTTGGGTAATTCATAATACGCAGCAACATTGGCAGGTTGAGTCCTGTAATAATGGTGACATTATCCGCAGCCAGCTTTGTGGCGATATTACTCGGGGTGGAACCATACATGTCGGTCACAACGAGGACACCATCTTCCTGATTTAAGGTTTCTAAGTATTTTTGTGCTTTTTTAATGCGTTCTTCAGGGCTACAGTTTTGAGTAACTGAAAGAATTTCATAGGGTAATGGGCAGCTTCCCACGACAGAAAGGGCGGCATCAAATAATGCGCCTCCAACATTATTGTGGGTAATAATAAGCAAACCAACCATTAGCCGAGTTCTCGATGTAGTGAAAGTACGTTGTTATGCTGCTTGCTCAAAAGCGTTGTTAGCGTATTTACAAGATAAACTGAACGATGTTGACCACCGGTGCAACCTATTGCAATAGTAATATAACTACGATTGTCAGCTTCAAACTGTGGCAGCCATTTTTCTAAAAAAGCCATGATATCATTTTGCATTTCGCTTACCTGTTCACTATTTTTAAGGTAATTAATGACGGCATTATCAAAGCCCGTTAAAGATTTGAGTTCAGGAATCCAGTGCGGATTGGGCAAACAACGAACATCAAAGACAAAATCAGCATCAATCGGCACCCCGTGTTTAAAACCAAAAGACTCAAACATGATAGAGATACTATTATCATCGGCTTTATTTATACAAGCTTTAATTAAATCGCGTAATTGATGAACATTGGTTGAGCTGGTATCAACACGTAAATCTGCACGTGAGGATACGGGTTCAAGTAATATACGTTCTTGTATTACCGCTTCATTTAGCGGTATTTCTTCCGAGCTTAGGGGGTGTTTGCGACGCGTTTCACTAAAACGCTGGATCAGGCTTGCATCACTGGCTTCGAGAAAAAATATTTCACAGTTAATATTATCTTTTTCGAGCTGTTTTATGCGTTCAGGAAATTTTTCTATCTCGGCGGCAACGTTTCTGGCATCAATACTAATGGCAACATATTCTTGTTTATTTAATGGGATTTCTTTGAGTAATACGTCGACCATGTTAAGCGGAAGGTTATCGACACAGTAATAGCCAAGATCTTCAAGAACTTGCAGCGCGATACTTTTTCCTGAACCGGATAAACCGCTGATAATAATAAGTTTCATATAGGTATGATTTTGTGCTTATTGAAATATTGCTACGCTAACATAGAGTTTCTTATAAAGTTAGCTACTTTCAATTAATTTTTGCTGACGTTGCATAAAGTCTTCAGAAGCACTGTAACCATTCAAATATAAGACGTGATTTCTCACCGCAGCTTCAATAATAACAGCCATGTTTCGTCCTGGTGCAATCGGGATTTGTACCTCTGGAATATCCACTTCAAGAATGCTTTTGGTGCATGTTGTTCCACCAATACGTTCAATATCCCAGGCGGTATTTTCAGAAATATGATCTATGTGCACAATGAGTCGTAAACGCTTGGTTTCAACAATAGCGGTGTCCCCAAACATGGCCCGTACATTTAATATTCCCAGGCCTCTCACTTCCAGAAAGTCTTTTAATAAAAGAGGGCAGCGACCACGAATTGTTTCGGGTGCGCTGCGTCTAAACTCGGGGGCATCATCAGCAATGAGGCGGTGACCGCGACTAAGTAGCTCTAATGCAAGCTCACTTTTACCGATGCCGCTGGGGCCGGTAAGCAGTACTCCGATTCCCATAACCTCCATAAAGACGCCATGTATAATTTTATTGTCGGCAAGTAACCGAACCAGTCGATATTGCAGGCGTTCAACCAGATTATTACTGTCTAAACCTGAAAAAAACAACGGGCAGTCCATTTTGTTTGCTATTTCGATGAATTCATTGTCAATTTCAGAAGGTGTTTGGATGTTTGAAAAGATAATCATTGCAGGTTTATTTTCAAATAAACGAGAAATAGCATCTTTATGTGAATTTTTACCGAGTAGCTTCAGGTAATTATTTTCTTCAGGGCCAAGGACCTGAACCAGGTTGGGACGAACGAGGTTGAGGTGTCCCGCGATAGTATTAGAAGGGTTTGACTTTTCTCTTTGTAATAATCGATTTTCGCCCTGTTGTCCTGCCAGCCAATGTAACTCAAGGCTATCGCCATGCGCCTGTATAAAATCACGGGTAGTGAGTTTATTATCCATACTATAGTGACGGTTGCCACTCAGTGAACAGCTGGCTTATTTCTTCACTTGTTTTAGAGCTATTTAATTTCTCCCGGAAGCTTGCTTCGTTAAACATAGAGGCTAACAAAGCAAGAACCTGTAAGTGTTCATCAGTTGATTCTTCAGGGACGATAAGGGCAAATAATGTATCAACAGGTTTGTTGTCTACGGTATTAAAATCAACCGCCTGATTTAATTTAATAAACGCGCCGGTTATTTTATCAGCGTTTTTAATGCGGCCGTGAGGTATGGCGATACCATACCCCAGACCTGTGGCACCTAAACGTTCGCGTGCGAGTAAGCTATCGAAGATATCATTTGCATCAAGCTGAGGTTGCGCCTGGGCAAGTAGCTGACTCAACTCTTCAAGTGCACGCTTTTTGCTTTGAATATCAATGCCATTTTTTATTTGTTCAGCATTAATAAGTTCTGCTAGTTGCATTGATAGCTATTCCTGCTCTTCTATGACAGGTTGTTGGTGTTTGATTTCACTGCCTTCCTGACGATGGTGATCTTTGAGCTTTTCTTTATGTTTTTTAATTTGTCGGTCTAATTTGTCGACCATTGAATCAATTGACGCGTACATATCTTCATTAGTGCTATCGGCAAATAAACTTGCGCCATTGATGTTGACTGTGGCCTCGGATTTTTGTCGTTGTTTTTCTACGCTCAGAATTACATGGACATTATTGACATGGTCAAAATGTTTTTCGAGACGTTCCAGTTTTTCTGCTACATAAACTTTTAGTGAGTCTGTTACGTCTACATGGTGTCCAGTAATATTTAATTGCATATTTTTCTCCTTTACTTAAGGTTAAGCGAGGCGTTTACGTTCGTTTGACGGTGGAATTGCCAATGCCTCTCTGTATTTAGCGACCGTTCTGCGTGCAACATTAATGCCCTGTTCTTCAAGGATAGTGGCTATTTTATTATCACTTAAAGGTTTTTTCGGCATTTCTGCCGCAATCAGTTTTTTAATGAGTGCACGAATCGCAGTCGCTGAGCATTCTCCTCCACTTGCTGTACTAACATGGCTGGAAAAGAAATATTTTAATTCAAAGATACCCCGAGGGGTATGCATATATTTTTTTGTGGTGACGCGTGAAATAGTGGACTCATGCATGTCCACGGCTTCGGCAATATCATGCAGTACCAAAGCTTTCATGGCTTCTTCGCCATGTTCAAGAAATTCTTTTTGCCTTTCAACAATACAGTGAGAAACTTTTAATAACGTTTCGTTACGACTTAATAAACTTTTAATAAACCAGCGCGCTTCTTGTAAATGATCTTTCATGGATGAATTGTCATCGCTATTTTTAACATCTTTAATCATGTTAGCGTAAGTTGAGTTTATGCGTAACTTAGGCGCGGCATCTGAATTAAGCTCAACTTTCCAGGTGTTATTGACTTTTTTAACGGTCACATCAGGGACAATGTATTCTGCTTTATTCACATTTTCCTGGCCGCCGGGTCTCGGGTTCATACTTTGAACCAGCTGAATAACATCTTTTAAGTCATCTTCAGATATTTTCATTTTACGCATGAGTTGTGAATATTCCCGGTTCGCCAATAAATCAAAGTACTCATCAACTAACATAATGGCATATTCGCGTAAATCAATGTCATTGGCTTGTCGATGTAGTTGAATCGACAAGCTTTCGCGTAAATCACGTGCGCCAACACCGGGGGGATCAAAGTTTTGGATTTGTTTTAAGACCGCTTCGACTTCATCAATTTCAATCTCACTTTCTGCATCGAGCTCGGCCAATGAAGCGGTGATATCTTCGACGCTGCTTTGAAGAAAGCCATCATCGTTAATTTCATCAACAAGAACTTCGGCAATTGCCGCATCAATTTCGCTAAAGGGGGTCATTTTTAATTGCCAGCGCAAGCGATCATGTAAGCTTTCACTGCTTGAGGTATATACTTCCGGCTGCTCGTCTGCATTGTAACTCGATGCCGCTGCTGGAGTTGTGCCAGGCAAAATAGAATCGTAAATATCATCCCAAGAGGTGTCAACGGGTAAATCATCCGGCATCGTATCAGATGCGGCAATATCGGATGTTGCTTCTAAATTACTTTCATTTGATGACTCTTGCTTTTCATTTTGCGAACTATGGGTATTTTCTTCTGCTTGCGAGTTAACTTCAGTTGAAGAACTTTTATCAGAGTCATTGTCCTCACCCACCTCTAGCATCATATTAGAGTCTAACGCATCCTGGATCTCGGTATTTAATTCAAGCGTTGACAATTGCAATAAGCGAATCGCTTGTTGCAATTGGGGGGTCATGGTCAAGTTTTGACCTAATCGGAATTGGAGTGCTTGTTTCATATAGTAATTTAAGAGTACCGGAGACCTTCATCTTCTATTCCGGCACTGTGTTAATTTTAGCTCATTTTTAGGGATTGTGTAGTAAAGATTTTTGACTTAGGGCACGTTATAACTTGAAATTATCGCCAAGATAGACTTCTTTAACCTCTTTATTGCTAAGCAAAAGCTCTGGTTTACCGCTGGCAATGACTTCTCCGGCATTCATTATATAACCACGTTCACAAATACCAAGCGTTTCCCGAACATTATGGTCGGTTATTAATACGCCAATATCACGTTGTTTTAAGTGTTGAATAATGGACTGTATATCCCGTACTGAAATAGGGTCAACACCAGCAAAGGGTTCATCTAAAAGTATAAAGCGAGGATCCGTGGCCAGCGCCCGTGCAATTTCAACACGTCGTCGCTCACCACCGGACAGGCTCATCCCTAAACCGTTACGAATATGTCCAATATGTAACTCTTCGAGTAAGTCTTCTAATTTTTGCTCTTGTTGGAATTTACTCAGCTCTTTGCGCGTTTGTAAAATCGCCATAATATTATCGGTGACAGATAATTTACGAAAAATTGAGGCCTCTTGAGGCAGGTAGCCGATCCCTAAGCGTGCGCGTTGATGCATTGGGAAATGGGTAATATCTTTGTCACCCAGGGTGATTGCACCTTTGTCGGCAGCAACCAGTCCGGCAACCATATAAAAGGACGTTGTTTTGCCGGCCCCGTTTGGCCCAAGTAAACCAACCACTTCGCCATTGCTAATTTCCATTGAGACGGACTTAACAACATTGCGGCCTTTATAATTTTTACAAAGGTTTTCTGCTTTTAGGATATTTTTTTCGTTATTCATTCTTGTATGTTCTTTTCGGCCTCTGGGCCAATAATGACATGGACGCGGCCGCTTGGCGCACTTTTTTCAGATGTTTTGCCTGTTTCAGTGTGTTCTGTTTTATTTCCTGAGGCCGTTACAATTTTTTGTCGTGTATCATACTCAATTTTTTCACCGCTAAAGTGTTTATCGCCTTGGTTGACAAACGCATCACCTCTTAATATTAACTTTTCTTTGGTAACAAAGTAGTCTATCTTTTTCGCTTGCGAATGTACTTTGGGTTCGTTATCTGGTTGATGTTGAATGTCAGCCGGTGAACCTGTAATAAACGCTTTAGTGAGTTTTTCACCATTTGAGTAAAGAATGACACTATCTGCTTTTATAATGAGTGTGCCCTGAGTAAATATAACATTACCTGTGTATTTACTGATGCCTTTATTTTCATCGATTAGTAAATATTCCGCCTTAATATCTATCGGCTCTTTTGCCGTTTTTTTATTTTCTGCATGGCTGCTGCCGGACAAGAATAAGATAAACAGAGTGCAAATAGTTAAAAATGTATTATTTAGGTGAAACATAACGACTCCGTACTTGCGACATAAACTCAATTTTATTTTTCTTCATATCGGCGTTCATTCCAATACCTTGTATGCGGTTAGCACCCTGGGTAAATTTAATTTTAGATTTTGTAGTGGCAAATTTTTTCTTCATATCGACAAAAAGTTGTTCTGTTCTTAGTTTTATCGGACGTTTTTTTTCTTTTTTGTCTGGAAACTGATCCATTACAACATTACCTGAGAGATAAACTTTTTGGCTGTCCTGAAAAATTAAAGCTTCATTGGCCCGAACTGTCCAACTTATACGCTCGTCTTCATAAAATGAAAAAACGGCCTGAGTTAGTTTTAAACTATTATCATCCGGATAATGTTCCAGATGGGTACCGCTTACTTTATAAGCAAGTTTTCCCTCTACATTCGTTGTGGTTGCGGTAAAATTTTCCAGAAAATAATCTGGATCATGTCGCAGGACTTCATCATTCAGTATTGGGCTGTTTTTTATTGACTCGAAAACCCAGGTGCTCGCAATGGCAAGTAAAATAATAAACAGCAACGCCGTTAAGTAGTGCAGTTTATTCATTTATGAATTAGTACCAGGCTGTTTCATTCGTTCTTTCATTCTCTATTTTCAAGTAGCTTACAGACGCGGTTTAAATCATCAAGGGTATCAACCCCCGGCCCGGGCGCTGTTGCTGCGGTAATGACTTTTATTTTTTCACCATAATAAAGGACACGTAATTGCTCTAAAGATTCCGTTTTTTCGATATCACTGCTCTGCCATTCTAAATACTGCTTAATAAAGCCTGCCCGGTAACCATATAAACCAATGTGACGCAGGTATTCTTGTGATGGGGGCATTTTGCGTGGTGCGTCATTAAAACAATCGCGCGACCAGGGCACTGCGGCACGGGTAAAATAGAGTGCGAAATTATTGATGTCACGCACAACTTTAACCGCATGAGGATCAAATAACTCTTCGATATCGGTTAATGGGGTGCATAATGTTGCCATTTTTACGCCGCTGTCCTGCTCGAGTGCTTGCCCAACCTGATTTAAACAAACGGCAGGCATCATCGGTTCATCGCCCTGTAAATTAATTAAAATCTGATCATCATCAAAACCGAGTTGATCTATGACTTCTGACAAACGCTCTGTACCGGATTGATGGTTTTCATGGGTCATACAAACCCGAATATCGAGGTGAGCAATTGCATCGGCAATTTTCTGGTCGTCGGTGGCGACGATGACCTCCTCGGCCTTGCTTTTTTTTGCCTGTTCAATAACGCGTTCGATCATGGGTTTACCGCAAATATCGCGCAACGGCTTAGCGGGCAAACGGGTTGAAGCGAAGCGGGATGGAATGACAATGCGAAAGCTCATAAAGTATTTAGCCAGGATTTTATTATTGAATTTATGCGCTTATTCTAACCGTAATACTAAGGTAAAATAACCCCTTGTGTTGCTCATTATTATTAATAGGCTTTTCCATTATCACTGGTATATATTGACCCTAAAGGTTATATTAAGCCAACTTAAGTTATTGAAAATATATACTAATCTATGAAAATTTCTGCTTCTGTTTATTCCAGCACGAGTCAGTCTTTGCCTGAAATCATCAAGGATCTTGACATACACGGTGCGGATCTTTTTCACATTGATTGCAACGACGATATTCATGTTTTTGATGATATTGCTGAAATCAAAAAACTCAGTAAAACCCCTGTCGATCTGCATATTATTAGCGCAGAACCGGAAAAATACTTTGCAAAAGCCGCGGAGCTCGATGTTGATTACCTTACTTTTCAGTACGAGAACTTAAAAACGACGCTAAATGTACCTGACAACATCAAGGCTAAACTCGGTTTGGCCATTACTTCTGAAACGGATATTTCAGTTTTCACTGATTATGCTGAGCAGTTTGACTTTATTCTTTTTATGACCACCACCCCAGGTCAAAGTGGCGGGGTGTTTGATAAAACGAATTTCAAAAAAATTCATGAATTTCGTCAGCGCTTCCCGAATAAAAATATTCATGTTGATGGTGGTGTAAATGGTGAAGTGTCATTTATTTTGCGTAATATGGGTGTGTATTCGTCTGTTTCAGGTTCTTATTTAATGAATAGCGAGTCGATGGGCGCGGCGATGTTGAATTTGAAAACCCACGAAGTCGACTCTCATTTTCAGGTTAAAGACTTTATGCGTACTGCAGACGAGTTGCCCTTATTAAAAACAAAAGATCGTACTGTCACCGGTATTTTACGTTCGATAGAAGAGTATGATGTTGGTTTCACTATTTTAATTGACGATAATGGTAAACTTGAGGGTATCGTCACTAATGCGGATGTGCGTAAAGGCCTGTTAAAACATACTGACGATTTAAACAAGGTGAGTGTTGCCGATATCACCAACACTAACCCGGTTAAAGCAAATGAAAATTTCAGCGTTATGGAATTATTACGTTTTATAAAACAACAGAGTTTTGCCATTTCTTATCTACCTGTTGTTGATGACACTAACAAAGTGACCGGTGCGGTGACTTTCTTCAACTTGATCAAAGGCGAGTTATGATTATTCATTTAAAAAACAGCGTGACAGATGCTGAAGTACAGAAAGTAGCAGAGGACTTAGACGCGTTTCATATTAAAAAACCTGAGTACCATGTTTTGGTTACCCCTTCTGCATTACAAGAAGTGCCTGCAAAGTATGAAAGTATTACCGAAGAAAGTTTTGCCTTTCCTAATGATATGCAACTTGCAAGTGCCGATTATTTTAGTGAAACGCGTGAAATAGATATTAATGGCGTGAAGATTGGCGGCCAAAATAATAATACCATGGTGATTGCGGGTCCTTGCTCGGTAGAGTCTGAAGAACAAATTACACAGTCTGCTGAACTTATGGTTGAACAGGGCATTAAAACGTTGCGTGCAGGTTGCTATAAACCCCGGACTTCACCTTATTCTTTTCAGGGGATGGGCATTGAAGGTTTAAAATTACTGGATAAAATGCGCAGTAAATTTGGCTTGAACATTATTACCGAGGTACGTGATACCACGCATGTTGATGAAATTATTGAGTATGCGGATATTATTCAAATTGGTGCCAAGGCAATGTACGACCAGGGTATTTTGCGTACCTGTGGCAAGTCGCGTAAACCTATTTTATTAAAACGTGGCTTTGGCACAAACCTGCAGGAATTTGTGCAAGCGGCTGAATTTATTTTATCGGGCGGTAACGATAATGTGATTTTGTGTGAGCGCGGCATTCGTACCTTTGAAACTAAAACACGCTTTACTCTGGATTTGTGTGGTGTTGCATACTTAAAAGAACACACTAATTTGCCTATTATTCTCGACCCCAGTCATGCCATGGGCTATCGCTATGGTGTGCCCGATCTTGCACGTGCTTCAACGGCAATGGGGATTGAAGGCTTATTAATTGAAGTGCACCCGGATCCTTCTGTTGCAAAATCTGATGCAGCACAACAACTCGATCATGATATGTTCCGTGACTTATTAACTACATTGCACCCAATTGCTGCTGCGGTTGGTAAGAAAATTATTTAGCCGCGTTTTTGCGAGCATAGTGCGGCAATCTCATGCTATGGGGTAATATCCTTGAGATTGCCGCAGTCGCTTTTTTTTCCTTGGCAATGACAGAGTTTATTTATTAAAACAGAGAATAATATGGTAATTAAAACTGAAATTAAATTTCTTGCATTGGATGTCGATGGCGTTATGACTGACGGTGGCATGTATTACAGCGAAACTGGGGAAGAAATTAAACGCTTTGATACCAAAGATGGTCGCGGCATTATTGAACTACAAAAAAGTGGTATACAAGTCGGGTTAATCAGTTCGGGATTTAAAAGTGGCATTATAAATGGGCGGGCGAAAACGCTCGGTTTAAAGAAAGTATATGTTGGTATGGACGCCAAACTCGATATTATGCAGCAGTGGTGTGAAGAACTGAATCTAAAGTTAGATAATGTTGCTTATATTGGCGATGATGTTAATGATCGGGATATTATAAAGGCTGTCGGTTTTAGCGCTTGCCCGGCAGATGCTATGCCGGCTATCAAAGACATTGTTGATGTGGTGTTGAGCCGCAACGGTGGTCAGGGTTGTATCCGTGAGTTCATTGAAGAACATCTTGGATACAAACTATAAAACGTTATAGTACGGGGTAACCAAGTTCATTCAGCTTAGCTTCAATATCACTTTGCACCATTTCCGTGCCTTTTAATGTCACAATGTTGCTTGTAACATCTACCTTGATCTCTGTGATCCCTGAAAAGCCTGTTAAGCCTTTTTCTATGTTGGCAACGCAGCCAGCACATTTAATATTTGATGATTGAAGTTCAAGTTGTGCCACTATTTTTCTCCATATTAAGTTTCAGATTAAGCTATTGCAGTGTAATAGAGTACCACCATATACGAGACATAACCGCCAAGCAATAAACCACCTTCAAAACGATTTACACGACCTTGTTTGTTTTTAAAACCATACCCCAAAATAAACAGCGCAATACTCAGGCCTATCATAAAAGGAAAATCACGTTCTAATATTGCAGTGTCAATAATGTGAGGACTCATTAAGCCGGGAATACCAAACACGACCAGCAAATTAAACATGTTTGAGCCGATGACATTACCAATGGCTATATCGTGTTCTTTTTTTAATACACTCATTACCGAGGCAGCAAGCTCGGGTAAGCTGGTGCCAATCGCAACAATGGTGAGTCCGATGACAAGGTCACTAATGCCTGCTGCTTGTGCAATATTGACCGAGCCCCAGACCAGCCCACGTGAGCTAACAATGAGAAGTACGAAACCAATCACAAACCATACAAGTGCTTTTTGAGTTGATATATCAGGGATTTCCTGATCAAATTCCTGTTCCATTGGGTCGGTTTTTTCTTTTTTGCCTTGCTGAATCATCCAGTACAGCATGACAAATACCCCTGAGACTAAAATCAGACCATCCAGTTGGCCTAAATACTGATCGCTAACTAAAAATAAGGCCAAAAGCATAATGCCAAACATAATGGGATATTCGCGGCGTAGTGTTTCCGACTTCACCGTTAAAGGCATAATGATGGCTGTGATACCCAGCACCAAAGCGATGTTGGTGATATTTGAGCCTAAGGCATTACCGACAGCCAGCGCGGGGTTTCCCTGGTAAGCGGCAATAACTGAAATTAAAATTTCTGGTGCGGAAGTTCCAATACCGACAATGGTCAAACCTATGATCATAGGCGAAACCCCCATGTTTTTTGCGATAGCAGCGGCACCATGAACAAAACGTTCAGCGCCCCAAACCAGGAGTCCTAAGCCAAAAATAATTGCGATAACAGAAAGTAAAATAGTTTGTTCCACAGACGATTCTCTTTTAAATATTTGTTGTGAAGTTGAGTTGTTATAACCCGAGTGATTTTTCTAAATCCAATTCGAGTTCTTTTTCTAACTCTAAATCTTCTTGTGTTTCTTTGGGTAAAGGAGCCTGTTTTTCTACCGGCGGATTTCCATCATAAATAAGGTTTTTGCGGTGTTGTAAATAAGCATCACGGATAAAAGAATATTTATCTAAAGCGGCTTGTTCGGCTACCCGGCTGGCACCCAAAAGTTTATAACGTGTATCAACTACTCTTAAGGCTATAGTGGAATAACGCGTATCTTTTTGCTTGATATCGTAAACAGGATCATAAGTTGTTTCAACCGCTAAGCCTGCTGTACTTCGTAGTGTTTGCGAACCAAAAAAGGGCAATACAATATAAGGCCCATCTGCTACTCCCCAGCTTGCGAGTGTTTGTCCGAAGTCTTCATTGTTTTTTGGTAGTCCGGCGGGAGTTGCAACATCAATTAAACCAAATAAACCGATAGTGCTATTTATAAAAAAGCGGGTGGTATCTTCAGCGGCTTGCCTGAATTTAAACTGTAACAGGTCATTAATGATGACAAAAACATCACCTATATTACTAAAAAAGTTTGAAACCCCTGTTTTTACAGGACCCGGCAGAACAGCATCATAGCCTTCGGCAACGGGTCTTAAAAAATACTCATCAAGTCCATCATTGAAACTGAACATGGCTCGATTATAGGATTCAAAAGGGTCACCTTCTGTGGGGCCATTAGGAAGACTGGCACAGGCAGAAAGAAGTACGAGGTTAAAGATTAAAATAAATTTTTTAAGTAATGGGTTTAAATGAACTAACATAATTTTATTTACTTTTTGTTTTAGTTTCACCACAACGAGAACAGCGGTATGTGGTTAGCATTTTGCCCTTTTTGACATCAAAAGGTGTCCCGACAATTTCCCACTTATGGAAGCCACTTTTACATAAGGATCGTCCTTTATGCTTATTTTTTAAGCTGGGTTTCTTAAATTGAATGATGTCGCCCATAATCTGCCATAATAGCCGCTTGCCAAAGGTTGTAATTATTTCATAAATTAGCAAACAACATACATATTTTGAAAAATATTTAAGGGTTTAATATGTCGATTGATACACACCGGGTTGCGATAGGGGCTTGTGGCTGGAAACATGCTGCCTGGTCGGATGAGTTTTATGCAGAAGATTTACCTGAAGATTGGCAGTTGGGTTTTTATTCCAATGAGTATTCTGTGGTTTATGTGCCAGCATCTGATTGGGTTGATCATTCAGATTTAGAGGAGTGGGGAGATGATGTTTCAGAATCTTTCCGCTTTATATTGGAAGTACCTGCTCAGCTATTAAGTGATGATACGGCATATATGTCAGCATTAAGAAAAGCAAAAGGCTTAAGTAAGTTTTGTTTGGGCTTTGTCTTCCGGCTTGACGCTAACATCTGTAAAGAGTCCGCCTTATTTCAGTCTCGTTATAGAGAAGCGAGTACTATTGCCCCCGTTTGTGTGGATAAATCAGGATATGAGTGCTCTCCTGATTTTGAACAGTTCTTATTGAAAAATAACATCAGTGAATTGTGGGATGGTAAAAGTTCAGAAGTAGAAGGTTTAGGACGCGGCCACTTAGCGATTACGCGTATTGTCAGTGATGGGTTGGATATGCGTAGTTTAAGAGCGGTTATAGAAACCTGTTTATCTGTTTCAAGCAATGATTGTGTCTCGGTTTTAGTTATAGAGGGTGCGCCACCTTCACTCGATATACTGCGGAACGCGGACACACTTTTAAACCTGCTTTGAAAATGCGGTAAATTATTATTGCGATTAAATAGCAGCTGGGTAACAATCAGAACATGGCAGACAGTACAACACCGCTAATAGAAATTCGCAATCTCAGTTTTGCTCGTGGCGATCGAATGATCTTCGATGGCATTGATATGGATATTGAGCGCGGTAAAGTCTCTGTCATCATGGGACCAAGTGGTACCGGGAAAACCACGTTATTACGTCTAATTGGCGGGCAAATATCTCCATTAAAAGGTTCGATAAAAGTGGATGGGGTTGAGGTTACAAAACTCAACCGTTCGGCACTTTTCCAATTGCGTAAACGTATGGGCATGTTGTTTCAAAACGGTGCCTTACTTACTGATATGAGTGTTTACGATAATATTGCTTTTCCTATTCGTGAACATACTCAGCTTTCTGAAAAAATGATTCGAACTTTAGTCAGTATGAAGCTTCAGGTGGTGGGTTTGCGTGGAGCACGTGATTTAATGCCGAGCGAACTCTCTGGTGGCATGTCGCGACGCGTTGCCATGGCAAGAGCGATTGCACTTGATCCCATGATGATGATGTATGACGAACCTTTTACCGGCCAGGATCCTATTTCAATGGGCGTACTTGTTCGTCTGATTCGTGAGCTCAATGATGCCCTGGGCTTAACCAGTATCGTGGTCTCACATGATATTGAAGAAGCTTCTTCAATTGCTGATATGATTTATTTATTATCGGGCGGTAAAGTTGTCGCTCAAGGTAGTGCAACAGCATTGCGTGAGTCAGGCTCTGAGTGGGCTAAACAATTTATGAAGGGTTTACCTGATGGTCCTGTACCCTTTCATTATCCTGCCATCGATTATGCTGATGATTTGCTTTCAGGTGGGGATAGTCTGTAACGATTATGCTTAATTTTATTCAGCAACTTGGTCGTAGTGGCATTGATTTTTTTCAACGCTTAGGGCGCGCTTCAATTTTACTTGGGCAAATACTTGCTGGAATTCCGGGTGTGCTTTTACGCTTTCCCTTAATTATTCAGCAGCTATATTCTGTTGGTGTTTTATCCTTACTCATTATACTCGTATCAGGCTTGTTTGTTGGCATGGTGTTGGGCTTACAGGGTTATAACACTTTGGTTGATTTTGGTGCCGAAGAAAGTTTAGGCATTATGGTTGCTGTTTCACTGGTCACGGAATTAGGTCCTGTTGTTGCAGCTTTATTATTTGCTGGCCGAGCGGGCTCAGCCTTAACGGCAGAAATTGGTTTAATGAAAGCAACCGAACAGCTTTCAGCAATGGAAATGATGGCCATCGATCCTATTCGTCGAGTCTTAACACCCCGTTTTCTTGCTGGTTTTATTTCTATGCCGTTACTTGCGGCCATCTTTAGTGCGGTTGGGGTGATAGGAGGCGACTTTGTCGGTGTCGGATTATTAGATGTTGATGAGGGTGCGTACTGGTCACAAATGCAAGCCAGTGTTGATTTTTATGATGATGTGATGAACGGTATTATTAAGAGCGTGGTCTTTGGCATTGTGGTGACGTGGATTGCTGTTTTTGAAGGTTATGATGCTATTCCAACATCAGAAGGTGTCAGTCGGGCAACTACGCGTACAGTGGTACATTCTTCTTTAGCCATTTTAGGGTTAGATTTTATTCTTACAGCAATCATGTTCTGAGGTCAGGATGATGAATACAAGAAATACAGAAATTGTCGTTGGTTTATTTATCGCGGCGGGCTTAGCGGCATTATTTATGTTGGCCATGAAGGTCAGCAATCTGAATATTTATAATGATGATACAGGCTATGAAATTTCAGCAAACTTTGAAGATATTAGCGGTTTAAAAGTAAAGTCGCCTGTTACCATGTCGGGTGTGCGAATTGGTCGGGTCAGCGACATTAGCTTTGATGCTGACAGGCTAGAAGCTATTGTTAAAATTCGTATTGAAAG
>Ga0316206_1000577_pt1 | contig 45330 bp, 32 predicted proteins | sample 6monthpyrite_MG_FD_204942 | JGI IMG/M metagenome (GOLD analysis project Ga0316206, IMG submission 204942) | Microbial mat bacterial communities from mineral coupon in-situ incubated in ocean water Damariscotta River, Maine, United States -... | ecosystem: Environmental > Aquatic > Marine >...
ACCATGTCACTAAACCGGCACACTCGGCGTCGCCAACCCTCTCGCCGCGAAGCCCCACGCGCATAACCCTTTGCCACGCCGCGAGTTAGGGTGGAGCGGGCGAACGGACTCGAACCGTCGACATTCAGCTTGGGAAGCTGACGCTCTACCAACTGAGCTACGCCCGCATGGGTCGCCCGAGGGCGGCTTGCCAGGGTAGCGTTGGGGGGCTGGAGATCAAGGGGGGAGTGGGTTACTCGAGGGTGTTGATGAAAGATGCCAGGCCGGCGAGGGTCCAGAGGAAGGCCCAGAGGCCGAGCGGGATCAGGCGCGCGCGGGATAGGTGGCGGCGGGTGGCCAGGTAGATCGCTAGGGGGCCGGCCAGGGCGAGGAGCACGCTGGCGATCGGGAGCAGGTCGCTGATGCCGCAGGAGTGGCCAAGTAGGCGGGCGGCCCATGGGCCAGCTGCGGGGGCTAGGGCTGAGGGGCCCGCGGTAGCGAGCAAGGTGGCGGCGACGAGGGCCGCGATGGTCAGGATCAGGGCTCGGCGCGTGTGGTGGGCTTGGTCGTATGGGGCTTGCGGCGGGCTTGGGGTTGGTGGGGGCATGTTGAAGGTGCGGTTGAGGGTGCGATGTTGGGGAAGGATACGGGGCGGCGTGAGCGAGATTTGTTGGATGCGGTATTGTGCTTCGATGTCGGGAATGCAGTTTGAGGGGCGGGTGCCGCCGGGGCTTGGGGGGCGGCGGCTCGAGGAGGTTTTGCTGGGGCTTTTGGAGGGGAGTACTCGGTCGGCGGTATCGCGGCTTGTTCGGCGGGGCAAGGTGCGGGTGGATGGGCGGCGGGCCCTGCGCTCGAACTTGGTGGTCGAGACGGGCTGGCGGGTGAGCGTGGAAGGTGGGCACGAGACTCAGAAGGGGCGGCCTCGGGCGGCTGAGCTGGAAGTCGTGTTCGAGGATGAGCACCTGGCCGTGGTCAACAAGCCGGCGGGGCTCCTTTGTCATGGAATGGCCGAGGTGGCGGCGCCAGTGCTGCGGCGGGAGCCGGGCGGCGGGCGCGGAGCCGGCGGGCTGGCTTCGATGCGTGGCGGGGCCGGTGGGCCCGGTGGGCCTGGAGCTCGGCGGGATCGATCGCAAGGGGGGCCGACGGGGCCCGGCGGGCGCGGCGCTCAATCTGGGCAACCTGCTCAGCCTGCGCGCGGTTCGGCGGGGCGGCCGGCGCGGGGCGGGGCTCCGACTCTGTCCGATTTGGCGGTGGCTCGGTTTGGGCGGCTGCCGATGCTGATGGGCGACGAGCGGCCGGGGATTGTGCACCGGCTGGATCGTGAGACTAGCGGGTTGATCGTGGTGGCGAAGACGGGCGACGCGATGGAGGGGCTGCGCGAGGCGTTTCGTGAGCGGCGCGTCGAGAAGACGTATCTGGCCGTCGTGTTGGGCGCGCCCGAGTGGGACGAGCGTCTATTGGATTGGGACCTGGTCGATGGGACTGGCGATCGGCGCGGGTGGCGCGAGGCCGGAGAGCCGGGCGGCGAGCGGCGACAGGAAGCGCGGACGGGTGTCGAGGTCGTCGAGCGCGGCGGCTTGGCGTCGTTGGTGGTCTGTCGACCCGAGTCCGGGCGGCGGCACCAGATTCGCGTGCACCTGTTTGCGGCGGGGCACGGGATCGTGGGCGACAAGCTGTATCGGGAGCGCGGGGCGAGCGGGCTCGGGGCGGACGCTCCCGAAGTGCGGCGGCACATGCTGCACGCGGTCGCGCTGGCGTTTGAGCATCCGGTCAGTGGCGAGGCGTTCGAGTTCGAGTGGCCACCACCCGAGGACATGGGGCGCGTGATCGACTGGGTGTCGGGTGCGTAGGCACAGAGCTGCTTAGCAAGTCAGACGCACTCTGAAGATTGCGAAGGATCTAGAGGTGGCCGCGTGAACGAAACGAGCCCCCGGCGACCGAAGTCGCCGAGGGCTCGTTGTGTGTATCGTTGGTAGGGGTCTACCAGCGGTCGCCGCCGCCGCCGCCGCCGCCGTGGCCGCCGCCGCCGCCACCGGCGCGCGGGGTACGCTCGCGAGCTTCGCTCACGCGGATGTTGCGGCCGTCAAGCTCCAAACCATCAATGGTGGAGATGGCGGCTTGTGCTTCTTCCTCAGTGGACATTTCGACAAAGCCGAAACCGCGTGCGCGGCCGGTGTCGCGATCCGTGATGATCGAAGCTGAAGTAACGGTACCGGCCTGGGAGAAGGCTTGGTTCAGGTTTTCGTCGGTGGTATCCCAAGAAAGGTTGCCGACGTAGAGACGCTTGCTCATGTAATCTTACGGGTTGTCGCGCGAGTATCTCGAACGACCAAGAGAGGGCTTCGAACACCAAAGCACTCTCGGCTGAAAAGACGCGGCAGTGGGTGTTCTAACTTGATCTGCCGCACAGAAACAGGGCGCGAAACCGTCATGGAACCGTTCCCCTCGCCCGCAAGTCTAGGGCCAAGTCGCGCTAGGTGGGGTAAGTTGGGGACTTTTGAGGCGAGTATTTGCGAAGCCGGGGTTCGCGGTTGGGGGCGCGAGTGGCCCTAGAACGGGACGCAGGCTTCATTTAGGGCCATTCTGCCGCGTGTTCGCGACGCTCTTCAGGTGCCGGAACATTGCGACAAGATCTCGAAAACCTCCGATCGAAAACCACACCATAATCACCGCGCCGGTGCCGAACGTGAACCAGATCCATCCGTGCCACCACGCGAGCCACGTCTCGTCGGCCACATCGACGCCCAAGTTGTAGGCGGTTCCGACGACGAAGATCAGCGTCCACACCAGCGGCCACGTGATCGTGATCAGCGTGATCCACTTGTCGCGCCCGGTGAACTCGGGATCGAAGCCCAGTTTCTCCAGCCAGGGCGCGTGGCGTGTCTTCTCGAGCACCAGGTCGTCTTCGACTTCGAAGGCACCGCGGTGCAGGAGCTTGTCGAGGTCGTGCTCGCGACGCGGGCCGAGCAAGGAGACCGCGATGTAACTCGTGGCCGCAAGCGCGATCGCGATGAACGTCAGGATCTGCCCCGTGATGAACGGGTTCAAGTGGATCCACAACAGGGGCGCATCGCCAAACGTGATCGCGGCTCGCGCGGCCTCGTCGAGCGTGCTGAGGTCGAAGTCCACTTGGCCGAAGTGGCTCGCGGCGAGCCTCTGCCCGACGTAGCCCTGCTTGATCGCGATGCCAAACGCGCTGGCGCAGAAGCCGACAATCATCGCCGTCCATGCAGCCTCTGTCGTGCCGCGCTTCCAATACAAGCCGCCGATGATCGCCGAGCCCGCGCCGCCAACGAACACGCCGCCGGTCAGCGCAAGGAACATCGAGATGTATTGGGTGGGCTCGAAGTTCTGACTGAAGATCGTGGCGAAGATCGCGACGCAGAAGATGGCCACTTTCAAGAGGCGCAGATGTGCGCGTTCGGACAGCGGCTTCTTGCGGAACGGCAGGACTACGTCTTGCACGAAGATCGAGCCCCACGAGTGCAGGTACGTGTCGTTCGTGCTGATGAAGGCGCCCAGCATGGCGGCCGCGAACAGGCCGAACAGGCCGGCCGGCAACAGCGCGGCGGTGGCCAGCGGTGTGCGCGCCTCGCTCCTTAGGGCATCGGTGGGCAGCGTGGCGAGAGTGTCGTTGATCGCGGCGGCCGAGGCAGCGTACGCGGGGTGGTGCATCAGCGTGCGAATCGCCAGCGGCAGCACGATGGTGATCAGCATCAAGACGCGGAAGCGCCAGCCGTTGAGGACGTTCGCCATGCGCGCCTCATGCCCGTTCCGCGCGGCCGCGTTGTAGCCCTGATCGCCCTGCCACGCGCGCATGCCGTAGAACAGGATCACGACGCTGATCAGCCAGTAGAAGACGTTGAACTGCTCTTCCTTGCCCAGATCGAAGGGGTTGATCAGCGAGCGGCCGGCAAGCGGGTTCGGCGCTCCATCGGGCACGACTTGGCCGTTGAATACGTTGCCCAGAAGGACGTCGCCCATGTGCGCCCACGGGATCGTCCACAACAGGAACCCGATCACGATCAGGAACACGACGTTGCTGAAGACGCCCTGCAGGAAGTCGGTCACCATGACGGCGATCTGCCCGCCCAGGAACACGAAGTACAGCGCGACGACCATCAAGAGGATCATCGATGTCGTGAACGTGCTGAGGTGCAGGCCGAACACATCGAAATGGCTCGGCAGTCCCAGAATGCCAATGAAGAAGCGCGCCGCGACTCCGGGGAAGATGCCGTAATTGATGATGCCAGAGACAAACGCGATCAGCCCGGCGAAGACGCGGAAGGACTTCGAGTAGCGCTTCTCGAAGAACTCGGCCAGCGTCATCGCGCGCGTGCGGCGGAATCGGTAGATGACCCAGCCCGACAGCGCGATCACGATCATGGCCGGGCCTTCGAGCAGGCCCCACCATATAGATGTGAAGGCCACGTCGTAGTTCTGCTGGAAGTACCAGACCAGCGTGATGACCCCCAGCTGCGCCATGTTGAAGGCGACCGAGATCAGGTAGCGGCCCGCGCAGCGCTCGGCGGCCAGGAAGCCGGTCACGCTCTGGGCGTAGCGCTGCGTCGAGCGTGCGGCGACGATCAAGAAGGCCAACAGGCCAGCCAAGATCGCCCAGTCGAGGGGGGCGGCGTTCATGGGGGACGCCGAGCCTATCAGCTAAGGGAGCCGGTGCTTAGTCTTCGTTGCGGTAGACCGAGTGGCAGCGGCTGCACGCGTCGCGCACGGCTTCGAAGTGGCGGTTGGCTTCCGCGGCCGCCGGAGCTTGGCCGGCGTACACGCGTTCGAGCGCGGCGACGAGCGCGGCGGATTCGACGGTGGCCTCTTGCCACATCGCTTGGAAGTCGGCGGGTTTCGCTAAGACCTCGACGTGATCGGCGGCGGCGGCGAAGGCCTCGCTGAGCTTCTGCGCCTCGTTCACGGCGTCGATGTCGGGGTGCGCGGGGTCCGGCGCCCACGCGTTCTCTTGCAGGTCGACAAGCAGGTCGTGCGTGCGCGCGGTGGTGACCATGGCTCCGACGATGCCGTCGGGGCGTTGGACGCTGGGGAAGTTGTAGGTGTCGGCGGCGGTGGTTTCGGCCGATGGGATTTGGCGCGCGGCGATGCTGCGGTACAGGCCCTCGTACTTTTTGGACGCGCCGGAGTACTGGCGCATCTCGGCGATGGCGACGTCGCGAGCGGCGCCGTCGCGCACGACTCGACCAACAGCCGCGCCGGCCGGACCGCGGTGCTTGCCGTGGAAGCAGTGCACGAAGAACGGCGCGTCGAGCTCGCGGAAGGTCTTGGCGAGGCGCTCCATTTGATCCGGCGAGATGCCCTTGTATTGAATCGGGATGTGCACGTAGCGCATGCCGAGCGCGGCCGCGGCGTCGGCGGCGGGCGCCTTGCCATCGACCGAGACGATTGTGCGCACGCCGAGGTCCGCGAGGGTCTGGAGGCCGACTTGGCCATCGGGCTCGGAGCCCGAGAAGATCGACTCGCTGAAGCGGAAGAAGTTGTGCACGCCCGGCAGCTGTTGCGCTTCTTGCGCGGGGATCTTGGTGGTGCCCGCAAGCTCGTAAGCCTTGCCATCGAGGATCAGCGGCGCGGGCACGGGGCCGTCGTAGGACTGAAGCGTCGTGGTGGTGCGGCAAGCGAGCGCGGCCAGGAGGGCCAGGCTAAGAAGGAGGGGCGTTTTCATGATTTGGTGGGTGGAGTCGGCGCGGATGCTGGTTTCGTAAGCAATCGCCGTGCCCTGGGTGGTTCGCGCGGGGAAACCGGGCTGCAACCGAATGGCGCCAAGCCGCCATGTTACCGCGAGGTGACGCGTCGTTCCCGAATCGGGGCGAATCCAACGCATACGGTGCCAGGCACAGGTTGCACAGGATTCGGCCCCGGGGTCCTTCAGCGCGAAGCCCGTCTTCCGGTCGAAGGGGTGATTTCAATCGCAGGGTGCTCTTCGGTGCCGAATCCTGTGCAATCTGTGCCTGGCACCGTATGCGTTGGATTCGCGGCCAGCGGGCGGATGATTTCGGCCGTGAGTTGTGCGGCTTGCTGGCGGAAGGCTGCGTCGTTGGAGATGTGGTGGCGGTAGAGTTTTTCGAGGCGGGCGACGGTCGTGCGGCTCTTGTTGGTGATGGCCGCGATCGTCTTATAAGGAGCAGCGGTGAGATCGCGAAGGATGCCGACCTCGATCGTCTGCCAGGCACAGGTGGACTTGCGGCTTGCTTTGAGGGACCACGGCTCGTGCGAATACGAGGCAATGGTGGCCCGTACGGCGGGCGGGGTCGCGACAGGCAAGCCGGGTCGTGTGCCGTCGGCAAGATCGGACTTGCGTCTCAGCCATTGCATGACACGCGGGGGAGCCGCGTGGATTAGGTCGTGGAGTACGTCCGGCCCAGTGGCGGTTTGTCGCAGCTCGAGACGCCAGGAGACAAGGTCCCAAGAGGTTGAGGCGATGCCTCTCCCGAATGCTTGGGGGTAAAGAGCGGGCGCGTAGGACTCGCTCTTGGTTCGCATGCAGACGACTTCTTCGACGTAATCGCGGGCCAGCCAGATGGGGCCGTCGGAGTTCACATAGTGGAACGCCGAGCCGAATGGGTAGGCCTCGGGGGTCGACGTGAGATTGGCCTTGACTGGGTTGAGATCAATGTAGGCGATCAAGAGCTGCCGGTATGTGTCGTCCGTCACGGCGCTCGAAAAGTATCGATTGCGGAGCAGCGGGCCATCCCGCTTCCGGCCTCGGTTGAAGTCCCGGACGTAGAAGTTTTGGATGCCATGCATGGCGTGGTCCAACCGGCCAATAGGGCTACGAACGAGCAGGTGGAAGTGTGTGGTGAGGATCGCGTACGCGTGGATTTCAAGCTCGCCGCGGTGAACTGCATGAGCGACTCCGGCGAGGAACATCCGGGTGTCGTGCTCGGTCTCGAAGAGGCTTCGGCGCGCGATCGCTCGATTTGTTACGTGGTGCCATGAGCCGGGTTCGTCTCGTCGTGGTCGTCTGGTCATTGGGAATCTCCTTTGGTTGTAAGGAAGACTCCGCTCACCGCTCATGGTGTCAGGGTTTCTTGGAACGAATCCAACGCATACGGTGCCAGGCACAAGTTGCACAGGATTCGGCCTCGGGATTCTTCAGCGCGAAGTCCGCCTTTCGGTCGGAGGGGTGACTTCAATCGCAGGGCGTTCGTCGGTGCCGAATCCTGTGCAACTTGTGCCTGGCACCGTATGCGTGGGATTCGCGGCTAGGCAGGACGGATGCGCAGACTGACGAGTTCGTGGGGCGCGAGGTTGAGGGCGTCTGGGTGCGGACTTGGGGCGCCGGTCGGGGTTTCGTGTAGGTCGACGGGCTCGGGCGGGGCGATGGGGGCGGCCCAGTCGATTTGTAGGCGGGCGCGGCCGCCGTGGCGTTCGGCGAGGCGCAGGATCAGGCCGTCGCCGTCTTCGGCGGGCTTGAAGGCTAGGACTTCGACGGCGCCCGGGGGGGTGGATTGGAGCGTGAAGGGGCCGCGGGCTAGGGCCTCGCCGAGCTCGCCGGGGGGCAGCTTTGTGGGGCGTGAGGCGTGGGCTAGGTCGGCGAACGCGGCGGCGCGGGCGGGCACGCAGGCGGCGCGCCAGTCGCCGGTGTGCGGCAAGACGGCCAGGAAGATGTGGTGGCGGCCGCGATCGCTCGTGGGGTCGGGGAACGTGGGCGCGCGGAGCAGCGAGAGGCCCAGCGTCGTCGCGCCGCCGGGCGCGGTGCGCGACGAGCGGCCCAGCTGGAAGTCGTCCATGATCGCGACGCCGCGGCCGGGCTCGCTGACATCCATCCAGCGCTGGCCGGGGGTCTCGAAGCGCGCGGCGTCGAGGCTGGTATTGGCGTGGCAGGCGCGCTCGATGAAGCCAAGCTGCGTGCCGGTCGTCCAACGCTGCGCGCGCACGGGCGTGTGGACGAGCGCGCGCAAGAGGTGGCGCTCCTCCTGCCAATCGACGTCGACCTCGATGCGCACATAGGCGTCGCCGGGGCCGAGGCTCGCGCGCAGGACCAGCGGGCTGGCGCCGGCTTTCATGCGCAGCTCGGCGACGTGGCGACCTTTTAGATAGTGCAGCTCGGGCGCGGCGCCGCGGCGCGGAACCACCGGGCGCGTGGTGTCCGTGTGCTCGGCGTCCAGGTTCCAGGCATCCCAGCGGCGCGGGCGGTCGCTGCATAGCTCGAGCTCGAATGAGGCGAGCCGGTCCTCGGGCTCGCGCGGCGTGGGGGCGCTGGCGGGGAAGATGTCGAGGCGGCCGGATGGGTGGATCTCGGCGGCCAGGGTTTCGTTTGCGATGCAGGCCAGCGCGCCGTCGTGGTCGGCTTCGATCAGGGCAAGATCGTGGTCGGATTTCTTGGCCGCGGTGGGCATCGCGGGCAGCGCTTCCAAGAGCGGGCTGTTTAGCTTCTGGCCGTTCGCGTTGCGGTGGGTGCCGGCGGCGGCCAGCTCGAGCTCGCGCAGATCGCGCTGGGCGTCTTCGAGCGCGGCGCGCGCCTCTTGATGCACGACCTCGATCGATGAGCCGGGCAGGATGTCGTGGAACTGGTGGCACAGGAGCGTCCGCCAGGTGCGCTGCAAACCGGCGCGGAGGTCGGCGTCGTCTGCGGCGGTGGCGGGCGCGATCAAGAGCCGCGTGGCCCACAGGGCTTCGACGCGCGCGAGCTGCCGCTCGAGGCGCGCAACCGGCGACTTCAGCCGCGACTGGCTGGTGTAGGTGCCGCGGTGCTGCTCAAGGTACAGCTCGCCATCCCAGGTGGGCAGCCGCTTGTCGGGGGTCTCGAGCGCCTCGATGTCGCTGTGCAGCGCGCGCGTGAAGGCGTCGATCGTCGACGCCTCGACGGTGGGCAGCGCGGGCTCGGCATTCGCGAGGGCGATGCGCGCGAACGTCTCTTCGGTCGGCCCGCCGCCGCCGTCGCCGAAGCCAAAGGGTTGCAGCCAGCGCGCGATGAGAGGCCGCGCGGGGCCAAGCGGGCGCGCGTCTTTTTCGAGGAGCCGCGCTTGGCCGCGCACGAGGTCGGCGGGCAAGAGCGGCGCGTTGTAGTTGGTGCCCGGGGTCAGGTGCGTGACGACCTCGGTGCCGTCGAGCCCGCGCCAGCGAAAGGTCGTGTGCGGGAACTCGTGGGCTTCGCTCCACGCCAGTTTGTCGGTGATGAACGTGTCGATGCCGGCCGCGCTCATCAGTTGCGGCAAGCACGCGGGGAAACCAAACGTGTCGGGCAAGAAAAGGAACGTGGGGCGCTCGGCCGCGGGCAGGTGCGCGGTGCGGAACAGGTCGGCTTGCACAAGCTGGCGGACCAGCGATTCCGCGCTAGGCGCGTTGCAGTCGGGCTCGACCCACATGGCGCCGCTGGCCTCCCAGACGCCGGCTTCGATCGCGCGCGTGATGCGCGCGAACAGCGCGGGAGCATCGTCGCGCAACCAATCATATTGCTGCGGTTGCGTGGCGCTAAAGCGGAAGCCCTTGTGCCGGTCGATCAGCTCGAGCGCATTCGCGAAGCTGCGCTGGCACTTGCGGCGCGTCTCGGCCATCGGCCACAGCCAGGCCGTGTCGATGTGCGCGTGGCCGGCGGCGTGGCAGGTCGTGGTGGCGGTCGCGCTGGGCTTCACGGCTTCGCTCAAGAGCGCGTCCCCGCGCACGAATGCAGCGGCGCTTCTTAGCGGCTTGCCTAAGGTCTGGCAGGCGCCGTCTTGCTCCCACGCCGTCGTGATGTCGCGCAACAGCGCCAGCAGCTCGAGCGTGCGCGGCGCGCTCTCGTCCAGCGCCTTCGCCGTGGCGACCACATGCGCGTAGTGCCGGCAGATCGCGAGGCGCGCCTCGTCGAGAACCACAAGCTCGGCGCGCTCGAGGCGACCGGGTTTGTCCTCGCGCCAGCGCTTCTGGACTTCGGGGTGGTCCCACCAAAACGTGCTGACGCCCAAGGGCATGTTGCACGCGGCTTCGATCAGGAACTCGACGCGCGCGGTCGCCGGCAGCGCGAGGCGGAAGAGGTCGCGGTTCTCATCGAAGCCGCGCGCGCGCACGCCGTCTTGCCAAAGCAGCGCTTCGGTGCCGCTCGAGAAACCCAGCGCCAAGCTGCGCGTCTCGGGAGCCGCTTCGACTGCCGCGCGCATGTCCGCGGGCAGCTCGCCCGTGAGGCGAAACCACGCCGTCGACCACACCGGGCCCCAACGCCAGCCGAGCTCGGCGGGGCTGAACGTGGCCTCGCGCGCAGCTTGGATCGCGCTGCGCTCGGCCGTCTGGAACACCGCGGCGTCAAGCGGCAATCGGTGCGAGGTGCACGCGGGCCCGAGCACCTCCGCGAGGAAGTTCTCGTAGCGAATCAGCGCAAAGTCGCGGTCAGAGATCCCGATCATGGCCTGACCTTAGTCTGGCCCGAGCTCGCCTGCTAGGATTCGGGCATGTCTTCCCACCGTCTCTTTGCCAGTTTGCTCGCCCTTGCCTCACTTGGCGCCTGCGCGACCCCGCGCGCGAACCTCGATCTGCAGTCGGGAGCCAAGCCCGGGACGCCGCTCGACACCGCGGCCAACATCGAGCATCGCGGCGGCGCGCGCCAAACCTACGTCGCCTTCCAAAGCCCGGCGCCGCTCGTGATCGACGGCAAGTTGGACGAGCCCGCTTGGCAAGCCGCAACCCCAACGAATCCGTTCGTCGACATCGAGGGCGCGAAGCGACCCGCGCCGCGGCAAGCGACCCGCGCGCGGATGCTGTGGGATGAGCAGTACTTCTATATTGGTGCCGAGCTTGACGAGACCGACCTGTGGGCGACCTTGACCGAGCGCGACTCGATCATCTTCTACGACAACGACTTCGAGGTCTTCATCGATCCCGATGGCGACACGCACATGTACTTTGAGCTCGAGATCAACGCGCTCGACACCGAGTGGGACTTGCTGCTTGTCAAGCCGTACCGCGACGGCGGGCCCGCGCTGCACGGCTTCGACACGCACGGTTTGAAAAGCGCGGTGCACTTGAACGGCACGCTGAACGACGGGCGCGATCGCGACACGGGATGGACGGTCGAGATCGCGATTCCGTGGGCCGCCTTGGCGCCGCTCACAACGGTCGCCGTGCCACCGTCGAATGGCGCGGTGTGGTGGGTCAACTTCAGCCGCGTGCAGTGGCTCTTGGATCCCGCGCCCGAAGGCAACGGCTACGTGAAGCGCAAGGCCGCGGATGGCGCGCGCATCCCGGAGAGCAACTGGGTCTGGTCGCCGCAAGGAGTCATCGCGATGCACGAGCCCGAGTCGTGGGGATTGGTGCAGTTCACCCGCGGGCTCGTCACCGAAACCGATCGCACGAAGCGGCCGGTGTTCACGCCTCCGGACGATTTCGAAGCGCGCCAAAAGCTGAGGGACATCTACCACCTTGAGCACGCCTTTCACAAGAAGAACGGCCGCTACGCAAGTGAGCTCCGCGACCTCGGGATCACCCTAAATCCGGGGCAGCTACTGCACATCGAGCTCACGCCGAGTGGCTTCGAGGCTTCGTATTTCTGGAGTGTCGTATTCGAGGACAACGTGCGGACCTCGCACCGATTGTGGATTCGAGCCGATGGGAGCCTTGGGCGCTCTTCGGACCGGACAGGTGGCGCAATGCCCGGACGATGAGACAAGCCTCTTTGCACCGCGCCGCGGAGAATCCGATTCTGACGCGCGCCGATATTCCCGCCGCGACTGGCATCTTGGATCCGTCGAGCGTGTTCAACCCCGGCGCGATCGAGTTCGGCGGACGTGTCCATTTGATGCTGCGCGTGCAGGCGCGCTCGCGGCGCACTTCGTTTGTGATGGCGTCGAGCACGGACGGACGCACGTTCGAAGTCGAGCCGCAAGCCGTGCACTTCGCGGGCATCGAAAGGGAAGAGCGCGAGCTGTTTCACCTGTACGACGCGCGCCTGACCGCGATGCAGTCAGGCGACTCGTCGAGCGGTGACATCGAGGTCTTGGTGACCTTCGCGGCCGACATGCAGGACGCCTGCCGTTTGGGGATGGCACGCACGCGCGACCTCGTGCACTTCGAGTTCCTTGGCTTCAGCGAGACGCCCGCGCGGAACGGTGTGTTGTTCCCGCGCAAGTTTGACGGTCGCTACTTGCGTCTCGAGCGGCCGAACACGGTTGTGGATGCCGGTGGCGTGGCGACGGGTGACGCCGTGCGCCTCGCGGCTTCGGATGATCTCATTTCGTGGCAGCCGCTCGACCGGCCGCAAGTCTTGGAAGGCCGGCCGCGCCTGTGGGACGAGCTTGTGGGCTCGGGTCCGCCGCCGATTGCCACGCGCCATGGCTGGCTGCATCTCTATCACGGTGTCGCGACGCACTTCGCGAGCGCGAACATCTACCAAGCTGGCGCCGTGCTGTTGGACTTGGAGGATCCGAGCCTGGTGCTCGGACGCACTGATGAGAACCTGCTCGAGCCGCGCGAGAGTTATGAGCTTGTCGGGCAAGTCCCGAACGTCGTATTCCCGAGCGGCAGCGTGGTGCGCGGGCTCGCTCCCGGGGCCGCAGCGGCAGACGACGACGAGCTCTTTGTCTACTACGGAGCCGCCGACACGTCGGTCGCTCTGGCGACTGCCCGCATCGGCGACCTCGTGTCTGCGTGCTTGTCCAGCTGACGATCTGGCTTGGGCGGCGCAGGGTCTGAGAGGTTCTAGTCGTGTTTGAGGCGAGCTCGGCGGAACCACTTGGGTGCTTCTTGGTTGTGCGCGGGCGGGTTGGTTGCTGAGGATGTGGACTCAGCAGTCAGGTTTCGCCGCACGAACTCCGAGGAAGACACCTATGAAAAAGAAGATGATGCTCGTCTGTTCTCTGGCTCTCTTGAGCCCTCTTGCTTGGAGTGGGGACGATCCGGCTCCCAAGAAGGCGGCTCCACAGACGGCCGAGTCGATCTGGGAGTTCTTGGTGGAGAAGTACGACGCGGATGGCGACGGCGTCATCACGATGAAGGAGTACGGCAAGGACAAGGAGCACTGGGAGCGGCTTGATGTCGATGGCGACGGCAAGCTGACACGCGCCGAAGTCGACGCGCGCAAGAACCCGAACTTGCGCGGCAAGAAGGCGCAGGAGCGCAAGGTTCCGAAGGCGCCGAAGGCGGGTAGCAAGGCGCCGGACTTTGAGCTCGAGATCGTCGTGGATGTGACCACGCTTGGCCACGAAAGCGAAACACCTGACGGCGAAAAAGACAAGGCGAAGGCCAAGAAGCCGGAGATGGTCAGATTGAGCTCTTTCCGCGGAAAGAAGCCCGTTGCGCTGCTTTTTGGAAGCTACACATGACCTCCTTTTCGCCGGTCGGTCGACCGGCTTAAAGAGCTGCAGGCAACGTACGGTGACAAGGTCGAGTTCCTGATGGTCTACATCAACGAGGCGCACGCGCTCGACAGCAAGTGGCCGATGGGTGGCAAGAACGGCGCGCCGGTTGTCGAAGAGCCGCGTACTTACAAGGAGCGTCAAGAGGTGGCGAAGACCTGCGCGGGCGCGCTCGACATGGCGCCGATCCGCATGGTCGTGGACGGCATGGACAACAAGGTCGGCGAGGCCTACGCGGCGTGGCCGGATCGTCTGTACCTGGTGGACGTGAAAGGCAAGTTGGCGTACGCCGGCGGACCTGGGCCGTTCAGCTTTAGCCCCGACGAGTTGGAAGACGCGATCCGCGTGCAGCTTGAACTCGAGCCGATCCAGCACAAGGCGCAACCGAAGCGCTAGCAGTCAGTTCCTTCGCATTAGCTGGCCGCGACTCGCTCGAAGCGCGTCGCGGTTGAAGGGAACTGCGGGATCGAGACACTTTCGAGAAGGCGACACCTGGGAATTCAATGCGGAGTTCCCAGGTTTCGTCATTTCTTGACCGCCCGGTGGCCGACAAGGTTCCTATGAAGACGCAGCACAAAGAGAACTGCTGGAAGACCATGCAGTGTGGCCAGGAGCCCGGCGGAAGTCGGGTCGATGAACTCGGGCTCTGTCCCGCAGCCCTACCTACGGGCGATGAGTTCGATGGGCGTAACCGGGGGCTGTTCGCAGGCCGTGTTTGCTGGGCGGTGAAGGGGACAACTTGCGGGTCCTTTGGCACAGGTGGCTCCATGTCGATCGTCGAGCGATACTTGGCATGCACACAGTGCAAGGTCATGAAGCAGGTCCAGGATGAAGAGGGGCCGGGCTTTGATTTCGGGCTGAAGTAACTCAGGTTGAGTCGGCGCTTCCAATAGGAGGCCGGAGACGCGAAGATCGGGAGCTTCTCCATCCCAAGTCTTCGAGGCCTCCCCATGAAACGACTGTCTTGCATCCTTCTTCTTGCCGCGTCTTCTCTCGTGGGGGCATGTGCTGGGCCCGGTGGCTCGTCGACCGCCAGCAGTGAATCGCTTTGGGACGGCGCCTCGTTCGACGGCTGGAGCCAATGCGGACCAGGCCGCTTCATGATCATGGACGGCGCGATGGTGGCCTCGGGTGGCATGGGCATGCTGTGGTACTCGGCCGAGTCGTTCGACGACTTCCGCCTGTCGCTGGAGTGGAAGGTCAGCGAGGCGGACGACAACTCGGGCGTGTTCGTGCGCTTCCCCGATCCGGGCGACGATCCCTGGGTTGCCGTCAACGGCGGGTACGAGTTGCAGATCTGCGATACCGAGCCCGACATGCAGAACACTGGCTCGGTGTATTCGTTCCAAGGGCCGACCTCGGTCCCGACGAATCCTGTGGGCCAATGGAACAAGTACGAGATCACGGTCGTGGGGCAGCACTACATGGTGCGCGTGAACGGCACGCTTGTGAACGAGTTCGACGGCGAGCGCAGCCTGGAGGGCTTTATCGGCGTGCAGAACCACGACGATGGCTCGCCGGTCGCGTTCCGCGGCTTCGCCGTCGAGAAGCTGTAGGGCTCCGCGATGACAAGCCAGATGGCTACCGGCGGCGCGCCGAAGTTGGAGGCGGGGCTGAACGTTCGGCTCTCGCTGATGATGTTCCTGCAGTACGCGATCTGGGGCGCTTGGCTGCCGATCCTGTACCCGTTCCTGATGGGGCATCGTGGCTTCAGCGCGGATCAGTGCGGCATCATCCTGGCCGCGGGCGCGGTGGGCGCGATCATCGGGCCCTTCATCGCTGGACAGCTGGCGGATCGGCACTTCGCGACGGAGAAGGTGCTGGCGGCGAGCCACTGTGGGGGCGCCGTTTTGGTCTGGTTCTTGGCTGGAACGGCCAGCTTTGGCCTGTTTGTGGGCCTCTCGCTGATCTACGGCTTGATCTACGCGCCGACTCTGGCGCTGACCAACTCGCTGGCTTTCCACCACCTGCCGGACCGCGATCGCGACTTTGGCAAGGTGCGCCTGTGGGGCACCGTTGGGTGGATTGCGGCCGGAATCGCGATGGGGCAGTGGCTCTTGCTGCAGCACACGCCGGTGGGCACTGTCGAGGTCGTCGAGGCCGCGCAGAAGGCCGGGATGACCGACGCGTTCAAGCTGGCCGCCGTGCTGGGCCTCGTGATGGCGGTGTTTTGTTTGAGCCTGCCGCACACGCCGCCAAGCGAGGGGAAAGAGAAGAGCGCGACCGCGGAGGCGCTGCGTGAAGTCAAACGGCAGCCGCTCTTGATCCTGTTCCTGCTTGCGGTGCCGGTCTCGTGCATTCACCAGTTCTACTTCGTGCACACGGCGCAGTTCCTTGGCGGAATTCAGGCTGGCGGCGAGGGCTTCGTGAAGGGCATCAACAAACTCTTCGGCGTCGGTGGCGGCGGGCTGATGACGATCGGGCAGATGTCCGAGATCGTGGTCTTGGCGTTGATCCCTTTCGCCGCGAAGGCGACCTCGAAGAAGACTCTTTTGGGCATCGGGCTCGCTGCCTACGCGGCGCGCATGTGGCTGTTTGGGCACTTCGAAATGGTCGGGCCTGCGGGGCTCTTCGTTGGTCTTGCGATGCACGGTTTGTGCTTCGGTTGCTTCATCTTCGTGGCCTTCATGGTGGTCGATGAAGAGACCACCGGCGATGTGCGAGCGAGTGCGCAGAACCTGTTCAACTTAGTCATCGTCGGCGTCGGCATCATCGTCGGCTCCATGATCGCAACGAGCGCCGTGGGCTGGGCGACGATCGATGGCGAACTGTCGTACACGGCGCTGTTTAGCTATCCGATGTGGGCCGCGATCGTGTGCCTTGTGGTGCTGGCTGCCTTGTATCCGTCGAAGGCCAAACTAGCGGCACGCGGCCAATGAAGGCCATCCGCGTGGGTTTCGTTGGCGGCGGCTTCATCGCCCGCTTCCACTTGCGCAGCCTTGTGGCGGTGCGCGATGTCTGTGTCGCCGGCGTCGCGAGTCCGGGTGGTGGGGCCGAGTTCATCGAGCTCGCCGCCGAGCTTGGCGTGGCTGCGGACGGCGGCGTGGTGGCCTTCGGGGATGCCGAAGAGCTGGCGGCTTCGGACGCGATCGACGCGATCTGGATCTGCGCGCGCAACGACACGCGCGTGATCGTGATGAAAGCGATCGAGCGCGGCGTGCAGCGGCGCTCGAATCCGCTGCGCGGCATCGCGGTTGAGAAGCCGCTCGCGCGCACGATGGCCGAGGCCGAAGAGGTGGTGCGCCTCGCGACTTCGATTGGCGCGCCGACGGCGTACTTGGAAGACATGCTGTTCGCGCCGAGTCTTGCGCGTGGCAAGGAAGTGGCGTGGCGCCGCGGCGCGGGTGTGGCGGGGCGGCCGTATCTGGCGCGCGCGTCGGAAGAGCACTCGGGTCCGCACTCGAAGTGGTTCTGGCAGCCCGAGCTCGCCGGCGGCGGCGCGCTGATTGACATGATGTGCCATAGCTTGGAGGCCGCGCGCTGGCTCTTGACCGAGCCCGGAGCCGCGCGGAGCAGTCTGCTACCGATCGCCGTGTCGGCCACGACGGCGAATCTGAAGTGGGTTCACGAGCCGTATGCCTCGCAGTTGACCGAGCGCTTTGGCGCGGATCTCGACTGGGCCGCGCATCCGTCGGAGGATTTCGCGCGCGCGACGGTGACGTGGCGCGTGGCGGAAGGACCGGACGCCGGCCGCGAGGTGATTTCCGAGACCTCAAGCTCGTGGTGTTATGTCGGCGCGGGGTTGCGGCACGAGTTCCAGCTGCTCGGCCCCGAGTACGCCCTGGACATCGACATGGCGCGCACGGGTGTCGAGGTGTTCATGAGCCGCAACGTGGTCGGCGAAGCGGGCGAAGACCTGGTCGAGAAGCAGAACGCGGAGCAGGGCTTGATGCCCATAAGTCCTAATGAAACGGCGCATTACGGCTACGAGGCGGAGAACCGCGCCGCGCTTGCGAGCTTCCGCGCGGGGCGCGCACTCAAGCCCGACTTCGCGGCTGGATTGGAGGTGACGCGCCTGCTGATGGCCTCGTATCTTTCCGCCCGTGAAGGCAGAACGGTCGATCCATTCGAGGCCGCCGTCTCCGATTTGCAGCCATTTTGATTGCCAGGATCCTTGAAGAGGCGGCAATCCTGGTTGTCAGATGTAGGACATAGCCTTATCCTGCCGGGCAAAAATATCCCGAGTTCCCTCTTCTATTGACGCCCCCGCGTCATCCCCTCCCAGCACCCCCCCCGATGCTTCGCCTCCACAAGCCCGAAACGGTCTGTCGGCGGCCAGCGTAGACTCCATGTTTGGCAACGTCTTCCCGGCGTGGACCACCAAGGTCCGCGACCTCCTGCCGATCGCCCTCGGCGGCGGCGGTCTCTATGTCGCCACAATCGTGACTTTCGGGTTCTCTGCTGAGACCATTAACGTGGGCTTCCAACCCGACCAGCCCGTGGCGTACAGCCACAAGCTGCATGCGGGCGAGCTGGGTATCGACTGCCGGTATTGCCACAACACGGTGGACCGCGGCGCCAAAGCGGCGATCCCGCCGACCCAGACTTGCATGAACTGTCATGACAAGATCTGGACGGACAGGGCAACGCTCGAGCCGGTGCGCCAGAGCATGGAGACGGGTGAGCCGATCCACTGGAACCGTGTCCACGACCTTCCCGACTACGCCTTCTTCAACCACTCGGCCCACGTGACCCGTGGCGTTGGATGTGTCGAATGCCACGGCCGTGTCGACCAGATGGACGTCGTGCGTCAGGTCGAGCCACTCAGCATGGGCTGGTGCCTCGATTGCCACCGCAACCCCGAGCCGCGCCTGCGCCCGCCTAGCGAGGTCACCAACATGACCTGGAAACCCGAGGACGAGAAAGCTCCGGGCACGACTTGGACGCCTGAGGATCAAAAAGCCCTCGGCGCTGCGCTCCGAGAGGCGCGCGATATCAACCCGCCCGTCACGGCCTGCTCCGCCTGCCACCGCTAATTGCGCTCTAAAGACCATGCAAAGTAACCCTAAAAAGCACTGGCGCAGCCTGGCCGAGCTCGATGGCTCGCCCGAGTTCAAGGATCTGGTGGCCAAGGAATTCCCCGGTCTTGCCGACCAGGACATCGGGGAAATGGACGGCGTGACGCGCCGCCGTTTCCTGCAAGTCATGGGGGCCTCGATGGCCCTCGCCGGAGCCACCAGCTGCCGCTGGGAGGCCGAGGAGATCTTGCCGCTGACCTCGCGTCCGGAGAACCGCGTGCCCGGCAAGGCTCTTCACTACGCCTCGGCGCTGCAGCGCAGCGGCCACGGTGTTGGCGTGACCCTGACCAGCTACGACGGGCGTCCGATCAAGGTCGAGGGCAACCCGAACGACCCGATTAGTGGCGGCTCGACGGACGTCTTCGCGCAAGCCGAGATCCTGAGCTTCTACGATCCGGACCGCAGCCGGACTCCGCTTCAGGGCGGCGTGGCGACAGACTTCGCCGCGTTTGATGCGTTCTGGGACGCACACATTAAAGGACTGAAGGGCACCAAGGGCGCTGGCATGGCGTTCCTGGCCGAGCCGTCTGGCTCGCCGACCGATAGCTTCCTGCAGACGCAGGCGCTGAAGTCGCTGAAGAGCGCGCGTTGGTTCGAGTACGAGCCGGTCTCGCGCGACAACGAACTTGAAGGTGCGCGCCTAGCCTTCGGCGACGCTTATCGCACGCAGTACAACTTGGCGGCGGCAAAGGTCGTGGTCAGCTTCGACGGCGACCTGTTCACGAGCCATCCCGCTCAGCTGAAGCACAACCGCGATTGGGCTGCCGCTCGTCAGCCGAACGCCGAAAGCATGGGCCGCATGTACACGGTCGAGAGCCGCTTCACGACGGACGGCGGCATGGCCGACCACCGCGTGCCGATGCGCTCGGGCGATGTCCCGGTCTTCCTGGCCTTGGTCGAGGCCTTCTTGGCCGAGGACCACTCGCTGGCGCTCGATGGCGGCGTGGACCGCGCCGACCTTCCGAAGGCGCACGCGGCGACCGACGCTGCCGCGCAGAAGGTCGCGAAGGCGATCGCGAAGGACCTGGCCAACAACTCGGGCCGCTCGGTTTTGGCCGCCGGGCCGAACCAGTCCGCCGAAGTCCACGCGCGCATTCATCACCTGAACGCCAAGCTGGGCAACGTCGGCCGCACGGTGACCTACACCGAAGAGCCGGCCGCCAAGCGCCCGACTCACGCACAGGCGATGCGCGATCTTGTGGCCGCGATCAGCGCGGGCGAGGTCAACACCCTGGTCATCATCGAGGGCAACGCCGCCTACGACGCGCCCGCCGATGTCGACTTCAAGGCCGCGCTCGCGAAGGTCGAGCACACCGTTCACCTGTCGCTGTACGCGAACGAGACGTCGGCCCTTTGCGGCTGGCACCTGCCGCGCGCGCACGCCTTCGAGGCGTGGGGTGATGCGATGGCTTGGGACGGCACGCACCTGATCGGGCAGCCGACGATTGCGCCTCTTTGGGGCGCGCGCTCATTTGGCGAGTTCATGGCGACCATGATCGGCGGCAACATGCCCGCCGCCGACAAGATGATCGCCAAGGTCGCACGCGTGACCGGCAAGGACTGGCGCAAGGCCGTCCACGACGGCGTGGCTCCGAAGAGTCTGTTGAAGGCGAAGACGCCTGCGCTGAAGGCGCCCAGCAGCTTCCGCCCCGTCGGCGCTGGCGATGCGATGGAGATCACGTTCTCGGCCGACACGAAGGTGCTCGACGGCCGCTTCGCGAACAGCGCGTGGCTGCAAGAGCTGCCCGACTTCATGACGAAGTTGACGTGGGATAACGTCGCGATGATCGCGCCGGCCACGGCCAAAAAGCTGGGCATCGAAATCCCGGTCGGCAGCACGGCGAACGAAGCCTCGCTCCTGTCCGTGACCGTCGATGGCAAGAGCGCGACGCTGCCTGTCTACATCATGCCCGGGCAAGCGAAGGACTCGATCGCGCTGGCCTTCGGCTACGGCCGCACCCGCGCCGGCGTGATCGGCGGCTGGGATGGCGAGGGCGACCAGGTCGACCCCGTCGGCGTCGATGTCTACCCGCTGCGCAAAGCAGGCGTCTTCGTGGCAGCCGGATCCGTCAAGCCCACCCCGGGCAAATACCCGCTGGCGATGACGCAAGAGCATCACCTGATGGACCCGATCGGCATGGCGGGCGTCGCCGAGCGTACGGGCGTCCTGCTGCGCGAAGAGAACTTGGAAGAGTTCGATCCTAAGGCGAACGACCACTTCCGGCACGCGGTGCACCACCCGAAGCTCGAATCCCTTTGGGAAGAGAAGTCGTACGAGGGCAACGCTTGGGGCCTGTCAATCGACCTTGGAGCCTGCAACGGTTGCAACGCGTGCGTTGTGGCCTGCCAGGCCGAAAACAACATCCCGACCGTTGGCAAGACGCAGGTCATCCACGGACGCGAGATGCACTGGATGCGCATCGACCGCTACTTCGCGGGCGACATGGATGCTCCGGAGATGGGCGCGCAGCCGGTCAACTGCCAGCAGTGCGAGATGGCGCCATGCGAGCAAGTCTGCCCGGTGGCGGCGACAACGCACTCGGACGACGGCCTGAACGACATGGTGTACAACCGCTGCGTCGGGACGCGCTACTGCGCGAACAACTGCCCCTTCAAGGTGCGCCGCTTCAACTACTTGAACTTCCACAAGGAGTTCAAGGACCCGCACAACGAGGTCGCCAAGCTTGGGTTCAACCCTGAGGTCACCGTGCGAAGCCGCGGTGTCATGGAGAAGTGCACCTACTGCGTGCAACGCATCAACGAAAAGAAGATCGAGGCGAAGAACGCCGGTCGGCCCATCGCCGATGGCTCGATCGTCACCGCCTGCGCTCAGGCTTGCCCGCCGCAAGCGATTGTCTTCGGCGACAAGGCCGATCCCACGAGCGCGGTCTCGAAGCTCCACAACAATCCGCGCGCATACGAGATGCTCGCGGAGCTGAACCTGAAGCCGCGGAACAGCTTCCTTGCGAAGATCCGCAACCCCCATCCGGACTTGGCGATGGCCGCGCCCACAGATGAGACAACCAGCCACGAGGGAGGTCACTAGCTGTGAGTAGCCAATACGACCTTCAAATCATCCAAGCTCCGGAGGACCCCACGGTCCGCCCGGATCTGGTCATGGGCGGAGCGACCTTCGCTTCGATCGACGACGCGGTTGCCGGCGTGGCCGAGGGCTTCCTCGAGAAGCCGTCGCTCGTGTGGTACGCCATGTTTGGCGGCGCGCTCTCCATCCTGGCGATGCTGGGTGCCGTGGTGGCCTACCTGCTGTGGACCGGCGTTGGCGTCTGGGGTAACCAGTCGCCCGTCTTCTGGGGTTGGCCGATTGTCAACTTCGTCTTTTGGGTTGGTATCGCCCACGCTGGGACGCTCATCAGCGCGATCCTGTTCCTGTTGAAGCAGGACTGGCGAACGGGCATCAACCGCTTCGCCGAGGCGATGACGATCTTCGCTGTGGCTTGCGCGGGGCTCTTCCCGGCGATCCACGTCGGGCGGATCTGGCTGGTCTACTGGCTGTTTCCGATCCCGAACCAGATGTCGATGTGGCCAAACTTCCGCAGCCCGCTGCTGTGGGACGTGTTTGCGGTCTCGACCTACGCGACGATTTCTCTGTTGTTCTGGTACATGGGGCTGATCCCCGACCTGGCCACCTTCCGCGACCGCTCGACCTCGAAACTGCGCAAGGTCCTGTACGGCCTGTTTAGCATCGGCTGGACTGGCTCTTCGCGCCACTGGCACCGCTACGAGAAGGCCTACCTGATTCTGGCCGGCCTCGCGACGCCACTCGTGCTGTCCGTGCACACCGTCGTTTCGTTCGACTTCGCCGTCGCGCAGCTGCCCGGCTGGCACTCGACCATCTTCCCGCCGTACTTTGTCGCGGGCGCCATCTTCAGTGGCTTCGCGATGGTGCTGACGCTGATGATTCCGGTGCGCTCAATCTTCGGCTTGCAGCACATCGTGACCCTGCGTCACCTCGATGTGATGACCAAGATCATCCTCGCCACCGGCTCGATGGTCGGCTACGCCTACGCGATGGAGTTCTTCATCGCCTGGTATTCCGGCAACCCCTACGAGCGCTTCGTTTTCGAGAACCGCGCGTTCGGTCCCTATTGGTGGGCCTACTGGACGATGGTCAGCTGCAACGTGATCTCACCGCAGCTCTTCTGGTTCAAGAAGATCCGCCAGAACATCGTGCTTGTTTGGGTGATCTCGATCTTTGTCAACATCGGCATGTGGTTCGAGCGCTTCGTGATTACCTGCACCTCGCTCAGCCGGGACTTCCTGCCGGGCAGCTGGGGTTACTTCAAGCCGACCGCCTTTGACTTCCTGACTCTGCTCGGCTCGTTCGGGCTGTTCTTCACCCTGTTCCTTCTGTTCATCCGCTTCCTCCCGATCATCGCGATCTCGGAGATCAAGGGCATCCTGCAGAAGCAGAACCACAACAAGGCCAGCCAAGGAGGACATCACTAGGGCTCATCAGTCCTTGAGGTGAACAAGATGGAAAACAACAAACCGAGCCTGGGCCTTCTGGCCGAGTACGAGACACCCGAAGGCCTGATGGCCGCGGCCGAGAAGGTGCGTGACGGGGGCTACAAGCGGTGGGACACCCACACGCCGTTCCCGATTCACGGCATCGACGACGCGATGGGCATCAAGCCGACGATCCTCCCGTGGATCGTGTTGTGCGCCGCCGCCGCCGGCACCACTACCGCGCTGCTGTTGCAGTGGTGGACCAACGGCGTCGACTATCCCTTCCAGATTAGTGGCAAGCCGCTGTTCTCGTGGGTCCCGGCGTTCCCCGTGACGTTCGAGCTGACCGTGCTGTTCGCTGGTGTAACCACGTTGCTGGCGATGCTGGCTCTGAACCGCCTGCCGCGCCTGCACAACCCGCTGTTCGACCTCGACCGCTTCGCGCGGGCGACGCAGGACCGCTTCTTCTTGGCGATCGACGCGAAGGACCCCCTGTTCAACGACGGCAGCGCGAAGGCGCTGCTCGCGGGCACGGGTGCTGACGCAGTCGAGGACATCCCCGACATGGGCGCCAGCGACACGCTGCCCGCTTGGATCTGGCAGGTCGCCGTTGTGCTTGTGTTCTTGTCGTTCATTCCGCTTGGCATCATCGTCAAGGCGCGCGCGACGGTGACCAGCAGTCCGGCGATCCACCTCGTGCAGGACATGGACTACCAGTACTCGTACCGAACGGGCGAGAACGTCCCGTTCTTCGAGGACGGCCGCGCGATGCGGCCCGAGCTCGTCGGCACGGTGGCGGTCGGAGACCTACAAGAGGACGACGCCATGTACCGGGGCAAGGACAAGAGCGGGTTCATCGCGCTCTCGCCACTTCCGGCCACGCCTGAGCTGATGGCGCGCGGGCAAGAGCGTTTCGACATCTACTGCGCACCGTGCCACGGTGACTCGGGTTACGGCGATGGCATGGTCCACCGCCGCGCGATGGCCGGCGCCGGCGATGCCGGTGGTTGGGTCTCGCCGACGAACATCACCAGCGCGTCCCTGCAGGCGAAAGCCGACGGCGACTTCTTCAACACGATCTCGAATGGCATCCGTTCCATGCCCGCCTACGGTGCCCAAATCCCTGTCGAAGACCGCTGGGCGATCGTGCTCTATCTGCGCGCTCTGCAGCGTGCGACGAACGCGACCGAAGCCGATGTCCCCGCCGCCAACCTTGGCGAGCTGAACAAGTAGGGGCCTTCTGACATGAGCCATACTCCAATGAACCTTACGGCTGACCTCACGGCGGACAAGTTCACCCTCGGTGATCGCGCCGGAAGCTGGGTCTCGAAGCTCGGTGTGATCGGTCTTGTGGCCCTCGCGATTGCGGCGGGCCTTGGCCTCGCCGGCGACGCGGGCCAGCAGAGCCGCTTCCTGCACGCGTATCTGACCGTCTTCATGTACGTCACCAGCATCGCGCTTGGCGCCCTGCTGTTCGTCTTGCTGATGAACGTGACCAGCGCGGGCTGGAGCGCGACGGTGCGGCGAATCGCCGAGCTGGTTGCCTCGACGTTCCCCGTGCTGTTTGTGCTCTCGCTGCCGATCGTGGCCGCGGCGCTGATGGGCCAGGCGACGCTGTTCCCGTGGGCGAACCCGCATGCGGACTTCTTGCCCAGCGCCGTCGCGCACATGATCGAAACGAAGACGGCCTACCTGAACCCGGTGTTCTTCGCTGGGCGTATCGTCTTCTACTTCGCCACCTGGACCGTGATCGCTGGCTGGGCCAAGCGCACGTCCGTCGCGCAGGACACAAGCGGCGACCCGCTTTTGACCAACCGCCTGAAGAAGCTCAGCGCGCCAGCGATTCCCGTCATGGCTTTGACCCTGACGTTCTTCGCGCTGGACATGCTGATGGCGCTCGACCCCGCCTGGTACAGCACGATCTTCGGCGTCTACTACTTCGCCGGCGGCTTCGGTGCCTTCATGGCGCTCTTGGCGATCCTGTCGAAGAAGCTGGGTGACGAGGGCGGCATCCTGCACGGCATGATCCGCGACGAGCACTACCACGACATCGGCAAGCTGACCTTCGCGTTTGTCATGTTCTGGGGCTACATCGCTTTCAGTCAGTACATCCTGATCTGGTACGCGAACATCCCCGAGGAGACGGTCTGGTACAAAGAGCGCGAGGGCCTCTTCTGGGGTCACGTCGGTGTGCTCTTCCTTGTGAAGTTCCTGGTGCCGTTCCTGGGCTTGATGTCGCGCCACATGAAGCGCGTCCCCGCCCGGATGGTGATCCTCTGCGCTTGGATGCTGCTCATGCACTTGTATGACATGTTCTTCCTGGTGATGCCCAGCCACCTCACGACGCTGGAGTACCTCGCCGCCGCGGGGCAAGGCTCTCACGAAGCCGCCGAGTCCTTCGCGCACTTCCCGTTTGGTGTGCTTGAGGCCTTGTGCGTGATCGGCGTTGTCTCGATCTTCGCCGCCGCGATTGCGCGCGCCTTTTCGACGACCAGCATCCTGGCTGTGCGCGACCCGCGCATGTCCGAGGCGATGACCTTCCACAACCCGTAAGCCATGCACGACTTCGAAGAAGAGAACCTGAGCGTCGGCCCCCTGTTCATGATCGTGGGCGTGGGGACCCTGTTTGTCATCGCCGTGATCTTCGCGCTGACAGGCCTGCAGAAGACGATGCAGCAGTCGCTCGAGGAGGAGTGGGCCGGTGCAACCGTGCCCGACGTCGAGGCGAACTCCGCCGAACAAGCCGCGCGTCTGCAGACCTACGGCATGATCGATCAGGACAAGGGCCAGGTCCGCATCCCCGTCGATCAGGCCATGAAGTTGGTCCTCAAGGAGCGCGGCGAAGGCTAAGCATGTCGCGCCGGAATCCTCTTATCCCCGCGCTTCTTGCGCTGGGCCTCGCGACTTCGATCGCGGGCGCGCAGGTCTTCGAGACTCCGGTCTTGGAAGACCCCGACTGGATCATGACCCAGATCCCCAAGGAAGTCTTGGGCACGGGGGTCGTGCAACGTGTCGACAATCAGGTGCCGCTGGACCGCTTCTTCACGGACACCGAGGGGCGCCACCGCGCGCTCAGCGAGCTGTTCGACGGGCAGATTCCGGTGCTCTTGACGCTGAACTACTCGGACTGCCCGCAGCTGTGCAGCCTGGTCTTGAACGGCGTGATCGCGAACCTGAAGGAGATCAGCCTCGAGCCGGGCAAAGACTTCCGAATCATCACGCTCAGTATCAACCCCGACGAGGCGCCCGAGCGCACGAAGGCGACCAAAGACCGCTACATCAAGCAGTACGACCGCCCGGGCGCTGCCGAGGGCTGGACCTTCTTGCGCGGCACCGAAGAGGACATCCGCGCCGTGGCGAACGCCGTGGGGTTTGGCTACGTCAAGGTGGCCCACGCGGATCCTGTTGAGTACTCCCACCCCGCGACCCTGATCGTGCTGACCCCAGCGGGTCACGTCTCTCTCTATCTGACTGCGATCAACGACGACCCTCAGACCGTACGCCTTGCTCTCGTTGACGCGAGTGATGGGGCGATCGGTGGCATCGCAGACTTGTTTTTCACCTCCTGCTTCCAGTACGACGAGAGCCGCGGCAAGTACGCGCCCATCGCCCGCCGCTTCATGGGCATCGGCGCTGCGGTGTTCCTCGTCGGATTCGCGAGCCTCCTGATCACCTTCCGCGTTCTCGAGAAACGTCGTCACGCCGAGGAAACCGATTCATGAACCTCCTCTTCAATCCCCTCATCGCGAACCTCGTTGCCATGGCGCAAGGGGCTCCGCAAGTCGCCGAGCCACTGGACGCCAGCCAGACGGGCACGTTCTGGATGCCGGTCGAGGGCTCGACTCTCGCGCCGCAGACGGACTGGGTCTTCTACTACATCTTCTGGATCTCGGTGATCTTCACCTCGCTGATCGTGGGTGTGATGATCTTCTTCATGCTGCGCTATCGGCACCGCAAGAACTGGGACGGCGAGAAGTCGGCCAGCCACGGCCTGCTGCTGGAGATCACGTGGAGCGTAATCCCGTTCCTGCTGACGGTTGTCATGTGGTGGAAAGGCCTCGAGTCGTACATGTACGCCGATGTGATGCCGAGCAATGCGATCGAGATCCAGGTCAAAGCGCGCCAGTGGAACTGGGAGTTTGTGTACCCGAACGGCCTGACAACCGACGAGCTGCACATCCCGAAGGACGAGCCCGTTGTCTTCATCCTGTCTTCCGCCGACGTGATCCACAGCTTCTGGGTGCCGGTCTGGCGCGTGAAGAAAGACGTGGTTCCGGGGCGCTACAACAAGACTTGGGTCGAGGCGACGGTCGCCGGCAAGTTCAATCTGTTCTGCACCGAGTACTGCGGCAAAGACCACTCGAGGATGATGGCTTCGGTCATCGTTCACGGGACGCCCGAGGACATGCAGGCTGCGGAGGACCGCGGCCAGTACCTGATGGGTGGTTTCGAGCAGACGTACGAGGATTGGTACGCGGTAGCCTCCAAGGAGTTCCTCGCGAAATACGAAGGCGACACCCCGGCGGAGATCGGCGAGAAGGTCTTCAACAGTAAGTGCATCGCCTGCCACACCATTGACGGTTCTGCCTCGGTCGGCCCGACCTGGAAGGGCTTGTTCGGCAAGACCGAGACCTTGGACGATGGCTCGACCGTAGTTGTTGACGAGAACTACGTTCGCGAGTCGATCTACGATCCGGGCGCCAAGCTTGTGGAGGGTTTCCCGGCCCTGATGACGACGTACACAGGCCAGGTCGACGACGAAGAACTCGACGGCATCATCGCTTACCTGAAGGAGCTCGCGAAGTAGGGCCAGCCCTCTCAATCGACCTATGGAAACGACGATCACAGCGCCCCAAGAGGCGCCCCAAGAAGGCTCGGGTAAGAACTACCTGAACCAGACCAAAGGCATCCTGTCGTGGATGTTCACGTTGGACCACAAGCGCATCGGGGTCATGTACCTCGTGGGCGTGATGATCTCGCTCTTGCTGGGCGGCATGTTCGCCCTGCTTGTGCGGCTGAACCTGTGGAGCCCGGAAGGCCTCCTGTTCAGCAACCAGACCTACAACGAGTTCTTCACCCTGCACGGCGCGGTGATGGTCTTCTTGTTTGTCATCCCGGGCATCCCCGGCGCACTGGGCAACTTCATCCTGCCGCTGATGCTGGGCGCCAAGGACGTGGCGTTCCCGCGCATCAACTTGATGAGCTTCTGGTTGTGGGCGATCGGCCTGGTCTTCTTCATGGCGGTGCTCATGACGGGTCGGATCGATACGGGTTGGACGTTCTACACGCCGTACTCGGTGACGTCGCAAGGCAGCGTCTTGTGGGCGACGATGGGCGCCTTCATCCTGGGCTTCAGCTCGATCTTCACAGGCCTGAACTTCATCGTGACCGTGCACCGCATGCGTCCGAAGGGCATGGGCTGGTTCAACATGCCGCTGTTTGTGTGGGCGATCTACGCCACCGCGATCATTCAGGTCATGTCGACGCCGGTGCTGGGCATCACGCTTCTGTTGCTGTTTGTCGAGCGCGCGGCGGGGCTGGGTATTTTCGACCCAGCGCTGGGCGGCGACCCGGTGATGTTCGAGCACTTCTTCTGGTTCTACAGCCACCCCGCTGTCTACATCATGATCCTGCCGGCCATGGCCGTGCAGTCCGAGCTGATGGCAACGTTCAGCCGCAAGAAGGTGTTTGGCTACACGCTTGTGGCGTATAGCTCGATCGCCATCGCGGCGTTCGGCTTCCTGGTTTGGGGCCACCACATGTTTGTCTCGGGTCAGTCGCAGTGGGCCGGCATCGTGTTCAGCACGTTGACGTTCTCGATCTCGATCCCCTCGGCGATCAAGGTCTTCAACTGGCTGTCGACCATGTACAAAGGCTCGGTCCACCTGGACACGCCGATGTACTACGCCTTGGCGTTCCTGTGGATGTTCACCATCGGTGGACTGACCGGCATGTTCCTGGGCACCATGGGCGCCGACATCCACTTGCACGACACCTACTTCGTCGTGGCGCACTTCCACTACGTGATGGTGGGCTCGATCATGTTTGCCTTCTTCGGCGGCCTGCACTACTGGTGGCCGAAGATGTTCGGTGTCATGTACAACGAGCTGGCCGGCAAGGTCGCCGCGGGTTTCATGTTCGTTGGCTTCAACGTGACCTTCTTCCCGCAGTTCGTCATGGGTACGCGCGGCATGCCGCGCCGCTATGCGACGTACCTGCCCGAGTTTCAGACGATGCACCAAGTCTCGACCGTGGGTGCCTTCATCCTTGGTACTGGCGTGGCGATCGCCGTGATCACCTTGATCTATTCGCTGATCAACGGCCGCAAGGCGCCGCAGAACCCGTGGGGCGGTTCGACGATGGAGTGGGAAACCGCAACACCGCCGATCACCACGAACTTCATTACGACCCCTAAGGTCAAGCCCATCTACGACCACTCGCCGCTCGTGTACAACGAAGCGACCGGCAACTGGGACCGCATCGAGGAGGCCTAGGGAGGCCCGATTCATGGAAGCATCTGCTAACCAACACAGCGAGGAGCACCACGACCACCCCGAGTGGCTGGCGCACCACTTCGAGACGCCGCAGCAGCAGTTCGAGGCGGGCAAGTTCGGGATCTGGATTTTCCTGGTCACCGAGGTGCTCTTCTTCAGCGGTCTGTTCTGCGCGTACGCGTACTACCGGACGCACCACCCCGACCTGTTCCAGTACGCGCACCATTTCTTGAGCACGAAGATGGGGGCGATCAACACGGTCGTTCTGATCTCATCGTCGTTCACGATGGCGACCGCGGTGCGCATGGCGCAGCTCGAGAACCGGAAGTGGCTGATCATCAACCTGGCGCTGACGTTTGTCGGCGCGGTGGGTTTCCTTGTGATCAAGGGCTTCGAGTATGCGCACAAGTTCCACGAGGGGCTCTACTGGGGCAAGGCCTACAACCCTAGTGACGAGGCGCTCGAGACGATCGCGCACGCGGCCAACGTGCCCGTGGATCAGCTGCCGGACATGCATCAGTTCTTCAGCATCTACTACTGCATGACGGGCCTGCACGGCATCCACGTCGTGATCGGTATGGCTGCAATCTTGTGGGTCTTGGTCCGCGCGGTCAAAGGCGAGTTCAACCGCCACTACTTCACGGCCGTGGACGCCACGGGCCTGTACTGGCACTTGGTTGACCTGATCTGGATCTTCCTCTTCCCGCTCATGTACCTCATCCGCTAGGGGTGATCAATATGCATCACGACGACGAGCAGTCCGGCTACGACCTCGGGCACCCAATGCCGATGAAGATCCTGATCGGGGTCTTCGCCACGCTTCTGTTTTTCACCTGGTTGACGGTCTGGGTTGCTGATCAGCACCTGGGCTCGATCGACCTGTCGATCTCGATGTTGATCGCGACGGTTAAGGCCACCCTGGTGGCGGTGTTCTTCATGCACTTGATCCATGACAAGGGCGTGAACCGGATCGCCTTCCTGTCAGCGGTCATCTTCGCCGGGTTGTTCCTGGCGGTTGTCCTGGGCGACGGTGTTGAGTATCAGCAGACCATCATCGACTTCTCGAACTCGAAGCCGTAGCAGCGACAGGCGGGCGACCGCCTCTGCGACGCCAAGTCAGCTTGACGCCCGCGAGCCACTTCGGTGGTGCGCGGGCGTCTTGCGTTGATGAAGACTGCGGATGGTGCACTTGGCGCCGGCTGGCTGCGTTAAAGTGGCCGCCTCACCGCGCTCCCGCCCCCTCCGAATCCCGACCCCAGAATCAACATGGCCACCTCCCCGCGCCTGATCGAGTGCGTTCCGAACTTCTCCGAAGGTAGCGACATGGCCCTGATCGGGCGGCTGACCGCCGTGATCGAGGCGGTCGATGGGGTGCGCCTTCTGGACGTCGATCCGGGCCGGGCGACGAACCGCACCGTGGTGACGTTTGCGGGCGAGCCCGAGGTCGTGATCGAGGCGGCCGTCGCGTGTGTGACGCTTGCCGCCGAGCTGATCGACATGGCGAAGCATCACGGCGAGCACCCGCGCTTTGGCGCGACCGACGTGTGTCCCTTGGTGCCGATCGCGGGCGTGACGATGGAGGAGTGCGTCGAGTACGCGCGCGAGCTTGGCCGCCGCTTGGGCGAGGCCGGCATCACGGGTTACTTCTACGAGAACGCCGCGACGAGCGCGCAGCGCCAAAACCTGGCCGTTGTGCGTGCGGGTGAGTACGAAGGCCTCGAGAAGAAGCTGGCCGATCCCGCTTGGGCGCCGGACTTTGGGCCGGCTGTGTTCAATGCCCGCGCAGGCGTGACCGCGGTGAGTGCGCGCGACTTCTTGGTGGCGTACAACGTGAACCTGAACACGACCTCGACACGCCGCGCAAACGCGATCGCCTACGATGTGCGCGAGAAGGGCCGCAAGAAGCGCGAGAGCGAGAGCTTGACCTCGCCGCTCGTGAAAGATGCCGACGGCAAGGATGTGTGGGAGCCGGGCAGCCTCAAGTGCGTGAAGGGCATTGGCTGGTTTATCGAGGAGTACGGCGTGGCGCAGATCTCGATGAACCTGACGAACATCAGCGTGACGCCGGTGCACATCGCGTTCGACGAGGTCGAGGCGAAGGCGGCGGCGCGCGGGATTCGCGTGACGGGCTCCGAGCTCGTGGGTTTGATCCCGTTGAATGCGATGCTGGACGCCGCGGATCACTACTTGACGAAGCAGAGCCGCAGCTTGGGCATCAGCGATGCGGCCAAGCTGCAGATCGCGATCAAGTCGATGGGGCTCGACGAGCTGGGGCCGTTTGACCCCGCCGAGAAGATCATCGAGTACGTCTTGGCGAAGGGCGCACCGAAGCGCCTGGTGGACATGACGGTCGAGGGCTTTGTGCACGAGACGCAGTCCGAGTCGATGGCGCCGGGCGGTGGCTCGGTGGCGGCGAACATGGGCGCGCTGGGTGCTGCGTTGGCGGGCATGGTGGCGAACCTCTCGGCGCACAAGCCGGGTTGGGATGATCGCTGGCAGCTGTTTAGCGGCTGGGCGGAGAAGGCGAAGGTGTGCACGGATGAGCTCGTGCGCCTGGTGGATGCCGATACGGACGCGTTCAACGGGATCATGGATGCGTTCCGGATGCCGAACGGCAGCGAGGCCGAGAAGGCCACGCGCGCGGAGGCGGTTGAGGCTGCGACGCGCTTTGCGATTGAGGTGCCGCTGCGCACGATGCAAGTAGCCTTCGACAGCTTCGAGGTGATCGCCGCGATGGTCGAAGAGGGCAACCCCGCATCGGTGACGGACGCGGGTGTGGGCGCCTTGTGCGCGCGCTCGGCAGTGATTGGCGCCGAGCTGAACGTGCGCGTCAACACGAAGGACCTGAAAGACGAGGTGCGCCGCGCCGCGTACCTGGCGCAGGCAGCCGACTTGCGCAAGCGCGCAGAAGCCGCCGAGGCCAGCATCCTGCAGGCGGTCGAAGCCAAGCTGTAGCGGCTCGGCATCCTGCCCGCTGCGGCTTGTCCCGGGACCTGAGTTTCCGGTGGGCGATAAGGAACGATTGCTAGAGTGGGAGGGCGTCCCCGGAAGCTCGGGGCGCTTCCCCTGGCACCACGGAGACCGTGATGATTCTCTTGCAAACGATCGCCCTGAGTTTGACCCTTGGCCTATTGCCCGCGGCCAGCGGTGGAGCCGCGGACGCGTATGTCGACGAGCTGCGCGGCTTTCGCATGGAGCAGCCGGCCGGCTGGACCGCGAGCGAGGCTGAGGACCCGACCTATGGGCATGTGCTGAGCCTGACTCCGCCGGGCTCGAAAGGTGAGGTCGGCGTGCGTGTGGCGATTCTGGATGCGGGTGGGAAGAGCGCGGCGGAGCTCGTCGCTGCGAAGGTCGCCGCGCTTGGCCTCAGCCAGCTTGAAGGCTTGGGCGACTTCGAGCGCGTCGACCGGCAGCTTGGTGAAACGGCGTGCGAAGGGCTGCGGATCGAGATGACGCAGGCGGGCACGGTCTATCGGATCGAGCAGGCGCTCCTTGTGCATGACGAGCTGTACTTCACGGTGCAGTACCACGCGCCGGTTGGCGACTTCGACGCGCGCGCGGACGAGCTGCTCGCGGTGGTGGAGAGCCTGACGTGGACCGAGCGCGATCCCGCGGCCTTGAAGGCGGCGCAGCGCGAGGCGGAGTTGAAGCGTCTCGCCGCGCGCTGCGGCAACGAGGTTGACTGGGCGAAGGACTGGGACGACGCGAGCGCGCGCTCGAAGGCAAGCGGGAAGCCCGTGCTTGTGGTTGCGTGGTTCCTGCAGGCGTTCGCTCTCGACAACACGCCGCGCACGTCGACGTTCATGGACGAGGATGTGATCGCATTGGTCAACGCGCGCTTTGTTCCGCTGTGGGTGGCGGATCGGTCGGCGCTGAAGCTGCACCGCGAGGGCCGCGGCGACTATGGGATGGGGCCGAATACGTTTGGGCAAGCGCTGCTCGTTGTGAGTGCCGACGGCAACGTGGCGTCCGAGACGAATGCCGCGAGCAACCCGGCGGTGATCTGGCCGTTCTTGGTCGCCGCGCTCGGTGACGCTGGCGAGTCGGTCGAGAGCGCGGGTCAGGAGACAGGCCGCGGGTTGGTGGACAGCGGGCACCTAGACGCGGCTTGGAAGCTGTTTGAAGGGAAAACGGGCATGGAGGCGCGTGTGCAGCGCGCGCGGATCCGGCGCCTCGAGCGGCGCTTTGACGAGGCGCTGGCGATCCTCGAGGTCGCGCTTGCTGGGGACGTACTTGGCAACGTGGACCCCGAGGCGCGGCTTGGGGTCCGGCTTGCGCGCGCAGAGCTCTTGGCCGAAACCGGGCAGATGGAAGCGGCGCAGGCCGAGGCGCTTGCGGTCGCCCAAGAGGCGCAAGCCGGTGCGCTTCGGGCGCGTGCTCTTGTGGTCGCCGGAGCGGGCGCGATTCGTCTTGGTGACAAGGCTCTTTCGAAGAGCCTGTTTGAAGAGGTCACCCTGAAGCACGAAGACACACGCTGGGCCTCGCTTGCCGCGGTGGCCTTGAAGAGCATGTTGTTTCAGGTCGACTTCGACTTCGACTTGGCTTTCACGCCAACCGACGAGGCCGCGTTGGCCGAGGCTTTGCACACGCAGCGCCGCGCCCCGCTGGCGCGCTCTGAGTCCGGCGAAGCTGCGACGGGAGCCTTGCGTTGGCTCTTGGAGCACCAACTCGCGAGTGGCGCGTTCCCCGAAGCGAGCAACTTTGGGTACGAGAAAGCGCTGGGCCCGAACCCGTTTGTGGATGCGGGGGCGGCGCTGGCGGGGCGCGCGCTGTTGGCTGCGGATGCGGCGGGCATGCAGCGCGGCACCGAAGCGCGCGCTGCAGCGCGGCGCGCGCTCGACTTCGTGTTGGGCTCCGTCGCCGCGCGCGAGGCCACGCCTCCGCTTGTGTTCTACATGGACTACATGACGTGGAGCGACGCCGTCATGTTGGACTTCATGGCGGACGCCGTGGAGGCGAAGCTGGCGAAGAAGACGGAGGTTCGGGGCGTGGTGCGCACGCTCTTGAACGACCTTGCCGCGCGGCAGCAAGAGAACGGCGGCTGGAGCTACTACAAGAAGAACGACCTGTCGGCGGCGGACGTGCCGGCGCAGTCGATCAGCTTCACGACAGCTGGTGTGAGCCTGGCGCTGTCGCACGTGGCGGCGGCGGGCTTTGATGTTCCGGAGGAGCTACGCGTGGGGTCGACGACGGCTCTGCGCGAGCTGCGCGATCCGGCGGGTGTGTTTGCGTACTTCCTGTACGGCTCGGGGGTTGAGCCGCACCCGGCGATTGCCGATCCGCGTGGCGACGTGGGGCGGGGGCCGGCGTGCGAGCTCGCGCTGCATCAGGCCGGGAGCAGCGGCGCCGAGCAGCTTGAGGCTTCGATCGAGGTCTTCTTGGATCACGCGCCTCTGTTTGCCGCGCAGCAGGGGAAGTCGCTGATGCACGCTGGCCTGCAAGGCCAAGGCTGCCACTACCTGTACTTCGACTATCTGCATGCGGCACTTGGCGCGGCCGAGCTTCCAGTCGACAAGCGGCGGACCGCACGCCTCTTGGACCTGGTGCTGGACGGCCGGCAAGCGGATGGATCGTTCCTGGATACGCCGATCACGGGGCACACCTACGGCACGTCGATGGCACTGCGGGCGCTTTTGGTGCTGGATCGGTAGGCCTGACCGGGCAAGACTGCCGAAATCGGTCGATATTCATCGTATTGGGGCGAAGCTCCGGGCGGAAGATGCGTAGTTGGGGCCTCTCGATCCCCTCTCAACCTCCGCCCGGAACTCTAGTGAATCTACGCACATCCTTTGTTGGCCTCGGCGCCGCGACCCTTCTTGCGGCCCTTGCCCCGATCTCCTCGGCTCAGCTGCAAGGCTATGAGCTGACCTCCGGCGTGCCGGCCGACTTCTTCCTCGTGACGGGCTCGAAAACGAACGCCGAGCGCGCGTTCATCGATGCTCACTGGGCCCGGGTCCACGAGGCTTTCATGGACAGCGGGATCGGCGACGAGCTGATGGACATGATCTCCGCCGAGGCACCGCCCGAGGCGATGGAGATGGTCCATGGCGTCTATCAAACGATGTCGGGCCTCGTCGAGGCAGTCGACTGGAACGCGATGGGGACCGAGGTGGTTTTTGGCCAGCGTCTGAACGCTCCCGATATGAGTGGCGAGATGGTCGGCTTCAGTTCGCCCGACATGGTCATCCTGTTTAAGGTCAACAGCGAGAACGGACCTGCCCTGTACAACAACTTGGTCGGCCTTGAGCGCGGCGTTCTTGCTCAGATCCAGGCCTTCAGTGGTGTTGAGATCAAGCTGCAAGATGTCGAGGCGAGCGGCACGAAGTTCACCGTGCTGGACTTCAAGACGATCGATCCAATCGCGCCGGACTACCCGATTTCGATTGGATTGCGCGAGAACGCGATCGTGATGACGCTTGGCTCTGGCGTGCGCGGCGAAGTGGCTGCGCTCTTGGCCGGCGAAGGGAACTCGATCGCTTCCAGCCCGCGTTTCGCGGCGGCCTTCAAGGGCATGCCCGCGGCCGAGGACGGCTTCGAGTACACCGACATGCCGAACCTGCGCGCGAACATGGGCGAGATCTTCGGCGTCGTGAAAGGCGTGATGAACGCCCAAATGGGCGGCGAGCGTGGCGATGCTGAAGGCGGCATGGCTGACAAGAACGCGATGATCATGGGCATGGTTGACCACGCCATGGAGCTGGTCAACGACGGCATGAGCTTGACCGAGTATTCGGTCTCTGTGCATCACACCGAGGGCTTCTCGGTGCACACCGACACGCGTGCAGGGCTTGCTGCCGGCGCGAAGGACAACCGCTTCTACCCGATGCTTGCGACCTCGCGTCCGGTGGGGAACTTCGCTCAGTACCTGCCTGCCTCGACGACCGGCTACTCCGTCTCGGGCGGCACCGATTTGGATGCGATCTACAACTTCGCTCTTGAGACCATCAAAGGCTTTGGGCCAATGGGCGAGCAGGCGCTTGGTATGTGGGAAGGCATGCAAGCCGAGAGCGGCTTCGACATGCGCCGCGATGTGATCAGCTGGATCGACGGTGAGACCATCAGCGCCGACTTCATGCTGAACGGCCAGACCGCTTGGGTCACGCGCATGAAGGTGAAGGACGAGGCGATGGCACAAGAGAAGATGGCCATGGCGCTTGGCATGATCCCGATGCTGATCGAGAAGGCTGCCGAGCAAAACCCGATGGCGATGATGCTGGGCATCACGGTGACCCCTACGCGTGATGCGCGCTTCGAGGGCTTCTCCGAGTTCAACATTGCGATGGCTGGCCAGTCGATTCTGTGCGGCGTCAAGGACGGCTGGATGGTCTTCAGTTCGTCGGGCGACGCGCTGGCTCTGACCGATGAGGTCGCAGCGGGCAACGCGCCCAACGTGCTGACGAACGAAGCGGTGATGGCGGATGCCATGACCGTGGACGGTGCTGTCAGCATGGCGAACTTCACCGACTACTCGGGCATGGCCTCGGGCATCGCGGACGGCATCATGGGCGTCACGATGATGGGTGGCATGGTCACCGCGATGATCGAGGACCCGCAGGGCCAAAAGGTCGCGCAGACGGCCTTGCGCATGCTGGGCGACTTGGCCCCGGTGATCCGCGAGATTGACTTCTTCCGCTCGGGTTCGTCCGTTGCGAACTTCGACGGCACGGCGTGGAACATCCACGCGGTGACGAACTACGAAGGCCCGAAGAAAGCCGCTCGCTAGTTCTAGCCTCAATCAGGCAAAGCTGAGCCCGGGCTCTCTTCATCACGTGTGGTGGAGGGAGCCCGGGCTCGGTCCTGTCAGAATGGGGTGGCGTGCTGCGCGGAATCCGTGCAGCATGGTGCGAGCCAATCCCCATGTTGATGTCCCTATTCCTAGCAGCGGCTGCTGCGCCTCTACAGACTCCAGAGGACGCTCGCGCGACCGGTACGCAAGAGCTGCTTGTGGCCGAGTCCAGCGAATCGCCCAAGGGGACTGATCGCACGGGTGGCGCGGAAGCCGAAACGGGACTGTACGTGCCGGCTCAGCGATGGGCGCTGGTCATCGGCGCTAGCGCGTATCCGAACTTGGGCACGCTGTCGTTCGCGGCCCGCGATGCCGAGGCGTTCGCGAGCACGTTGACCGAGCGCTTTGGATTCGACAAGAACGCGGTCAGCTTGCTGACCGATACGGCCGGGAAGCCCAAGCTGCGTCCGACGGCGGGCAACATGTTCCTGGCCCTGCGACGCCTGTTGGCAGACCCGCGGCGGCAAGAGACCGACTTGTTTGTCTTCTACTTCGCCGGGCACGGAATCGGCGATGAGGAGGGCGACTTCCTGCTGCCGCTCGACGGCGCTCTCGAGACGATTCACGATGTGGGCCTGAGCGTGGATGCCGTGATTGACGAGCTCACCAGCGCAGGCATGCAGAACGTGCTGTTTGTGGTCGATGGATGCCGGACCGGCGAGAAGAACTCGTTTGGCGCCGAGCTCTGGCGGCGCGCGGAGGAGGCGAACTTAGCCGTCGTCCTGTCGTGCGAGCCCGGGCAACTGTCCTATGAGGATCGCCGTTTGGGCGGTGGTGTCTTCACGCACTCCTTGGTCGGAGCGCTTGAGGACCCTGCCCTTGTGGACTCGGCGTCTGGTGCTCTGTGGGCTTCTAAGGTGGCGGCGTCCGCGCGCTCGAAATCCGAAGCCTGGACCTCGCGCGGTTTCGATGGGGCGCAGGTTCCGCAGGTCTGGACCGATCCCACGCGCGATGTGCTTCTAGGGGCTGCGCTGCCGGACTTGCCGGAGGGGATCGTGAGCTCGTTCTTGAATGGCGCAGAGAAACTTTCCACCGAGAGTTACCTTGCCGCGGCCGGTCAGTTCGCCGAGCTCCTGTTTATGGAGGGGCGCTTTGCCGAGTGCGCGGAGCTTCTGAAAGCGGCCGAGCAGCTTGGTGACCTTTCACCGCAGCTTCTCTACATGTTCGCAGATAGCTTGCAGATGACCGGTCGCTTGTCCGAGATGACACGCGTGCAGGATGAGCTGCGCGCCGCCGATCCGGGCTCGTTTTATACGCTCATCGCGATCGCCCACGACATGTCCGGTGAGACGTCCGCCCTCGCACGGTACGACGCCTCGCGCACGCTGTGGCGCACGTTCGGTGTCGAGAGCGAAGACCTCGCGCTGCTTGTCGCGTTCAACTTCGCGAGTGGCGGGCCTCCCGATGAGGCGCGTGCCGTGATTGAAACGATGCTGCCGCACTTCGCGCCTGGCACACGGGCCGAGGCGTATGCCCGCTACATGTTGCTGCTGATCGGCGGCGACTACGACGCGGCGCTCGAGCTCCTAAAAGAGGCCGAGGCGCTACCTGGCGACTACCCCGGGATTTGGCGGCTGCGCGTCGAGCGGCACGGTCTCTTGCAGGACCTCGGCAAGCGCGCTGCGCTCGAAGACCTATATGCCCAGTGCATCGAAGACTGGCCGCTCGATGGCGAGTGGCGCGCCCAGCGTGGGCTCCTGCGCTTCGAGGCGCGGCGGTGGGACGAGGCTCTGGCGGATGCGCTCGCGGCTTCGAAGCTGCCACTCGAGCCGTGGGCGCTGATCTTGGCAGTGCGCGCGGCGGGAATCGATTCTGCCGAGCTGCACGAGAGCATCAAGTCGGCCGCCGAGGCCTACCCGTTGTCCTGGCAGGCGCAACTTGCGCTGGCGATGACTACGCTCGATTCGGAAGCCTCGCACCAGGCCGCACTCGACGCGGCCAAGCGGCTGGCACCCAATCTGGGCACATGGAGCACGGCGGTCGCCCGCATGCAATACGAGCGCGGGCTCGAGGCGTTCCATCGCGATCTGCTCGACGGCCTCGGGTTGTCGAATCTGCGCTACACCCTGCTCGGCATCCTGGCCGATCGCGCTGGCGAGCTGGAACAGGGTGAGGGCTGGGAGCTTTTGTGCATCCTAGCCGCGGCCTGCTCGCGCCAGGTTCAAGTCGCGGACCTGATCGAGCTCCACCTCGGCGACGCGCTGGCAAGTGGCCGGCTTGAGCGCTCGCTCGTGGGCTGCGTCTCGGCCGCCTTTCTGGATGCGGGGCGGCTGGAGCGCTTCCGCGAGACCGTACGGCTTGCGGCACCTGGCTCCGACGTCGCGCTCGGCTCGGTGTGGCTCGAGGCGGCCTGGCTGGTCGCTGCTGATCGTGACGACGAAGCGCGCGCGGTGCTCGAAGATCAGCCGCCGGCGGTGCGCACCATGGCCGCAGCGGGGCCGGCCATCTTGGCGCGCCTTGCCGCGCGCGCCGGCGATGTGGACGAGGCGAAGCGACTGCTCGAAGGCGCGCCCGAGCCGGGGCCAAATAGCTTCTTGGCACAGGTCATGGTGGGCCTAGCGTGGGACGCGCTTGGCCAGACCGAGCGTGCTGACGAGTTGTTTGCGCCGATCCTGAACGCATCGGGAGCGCGCCCCTTCTTCGCCAAGGTGGCCGCGTGGAAGGCTATTTATCGGCGCGGGCTCGGCCCGGAGGTCTGTCAGACAATCGCCTGGGCTGCGGGTCGCGACGGCGTCGGCAACCCTCTGGCGCGCGAGCTCTCGTTTGCAGCAGCGCCGGGTCTTGATGCGTTCCGCGGCACCGTCGAGTTCGACCTGGACGGCGACGGGGAGGCGCTCTCGGCCCCGGGCGCGACGCTCTTGCTGACCGTGCGGAAGGCGGGCAAGGTCAGCGGGATCGTCGAGCGCCCCGATGGCGACGTCTGGTTGCTCAAAGGGACGATCGACGAGTATGGGAACCTGACCGCCGCGCTCTTGGGCGCGGAGCGCTCCGCGCGCATCTTCGCGAAGCTCGCTCCGCCAGAGCTCTATGAGACCTGCGTGCCGCTCGTCGACCACGGCATCGTGTTCTTTGTCGTCGACGAGGCCGCGCGCGTCAGCGGCTGGGCCGCAACTCTTACGCCTTGACCGGCGTGACCGAGAGGCCGATGACCTTGCCGTCTTCGATCAAGACGCCGAAGTTCAGAGCGGGGTAATAGCGCCACATTTCGGCGGCCGCGTTCTCGCGGAAGATCGCGCGGCCAAGCAGCATCGTCTCGATACTGGAGCTCTGGTTGCCAGAGCCGGCAAGCAGCGCGTCGAGCTCGGCCACCGTCATCCCGATCGAGACCGTGAACGCCTCTCGCGAAGCGCTGTTTTGCGATTTTAGGGAGATCGTCGAGCCCGGTTTGTACGACGTGATCTTCAGGACCATGCCGCGCTCGGTGAGCAGCATCACGTCTTCGGCGCCCCAGATCACGCAGGAGAGGTCGGGGTACTTCTCAAGCAGGAAACCCGCGCTCGACGGATCGCCAAGCTTGGGCAAGTAGCTGTCGACCGGATCGAAGAGCGGCAGATCCTTGCCGTCGACGTTCATGCTGATCGCCTGGCAGAGATAGATCGCCGACGTAGCAAGCGGGTTCGTCAGCTCGCGCCCGTTGGCCTTAAGGATGTTCTGCAGGGTCTCTTGGACGATGGAGAAGTTGGGCGCGCTAGGCGGCGTGCTGAGCAGGTACGTGGCCGTGATGTTGATCGCCTGCATGGCCTCTTCCTCGCCAAGATCGGAGATCGGCAAGCGCCCGATGTTCTCGGCGGCGGCGCGTACGAAAATCTCGGCCGTCAGCATCGATTGGGCGACCAGCACCGCCTGGGCTTCTTTTGCCTTGCCGAGCCGCTGCAGGCCAACGGCGATGTTGTTCGCGAGGCGCAGCTGGTCGGCTTTGACCTCGGCGGGCATCACGTCGGGGAACTGAAGCTTGATCGTGCTGAGGCGATCGATGCCGGCCTGAATCGTCTTCGCGTCGCCGTTCGGGTGCAGGACCTCGAGCGTGCCGCGGATAAACGTGTTGGAGAGGAAGTACTGCCCCTCGGGGATCGCTGCGATGCGCTCGAGCACGCGTTGATAGCGCGCGAGGTCTTGGTCGGTGATCTCAACCGCGCGACCGCCGATCAGGGACGTCGTTGTCAGGTGGGGGATGAAGGCTGGGTGCAGCCACTCTTCCTGCACCTTGATCGGCAAGCGCTCGTAGTAGTCCTGCAGGGAAGCGAGCGCGATGTTCACATACGCCTCGGTCATGCGCGGCTCGATGCGCAGCGCGTCTTCAAACCACAGGATTGCCTCCTCGTAGCGGCGGCACTCCATGAAGGCCAAGCCAACTTCGAGGTGCGAGAGTGCCTTCAGCACCTGGCTGTCCTTGGCAATCAGACCCGCGCGCGTGATCGGCGAGGCGTGATCGCTGGCCGCGGTCTGCAGCCAGATGGCAAAGCCGCGGGACTGGTTGCCATCGAGGAAGTGCAAGAGGCTGACCATCTCTTCGGGGTTGTGGCCAAGCTCCTTGAGGTAACCCGCGCCGGCGGCGTCGGCGGCGAACTCCTCTTGCCGCGTCATGAACTGATCGAAGTCTTTGAAGTCGGATCCGTCGATTGCGTGACCGAGAGCGAGGTGCGCCATCTCGTGCGCGATCACCGCGCGCATCATGGCGGGGTCGCCGTCGACGGCCTCGATGAAGCCCGTGTTGGCCTCGAGTGTGGCCTGCAGCTTGTCGCCGTCTAGGCGCACACCGGCGCCCGCGTTGACCTCGTCGTCTTCCTTGATCGTGATCTCGATCGGGTACGAGTAGTTCGGGTTGTGGGGCACGACCGTCTCGAACTCGGCGACGAGGGCCTTGAGGTCTTCGAGGGTGAACTCGTCGGCGTGAACGGCCGGTGCAAGCAGACCGAACGCGGGGAGGGCAGCAAGAAGGAGAGCGGTACGCATGGTGGTTTTAGGGCAAGTGGCCAAAAGGGGTCGCTTGGACGTGTCTCATGGATAACGGCACTCAAGCGGTTTTGGTTGGACTGGTCCAGAAAAACTGGCGCCCCAAAGAAATCGCGGGCCCAGCGTGCACTGCACGCTGGGCCCGCGAAGCTGCCATTCTAGGCTTGGCCCCCTGAACGGGGGAAGGTGCTCAGCGGAGAAAGCTGAACTCGAGTGTGCCGAGTCTCGCTACTTCGGGCCCTTGACTTCGACGATCGTTGGAGCTTCCGATCCAACTAGAGCCAGGTTCAAAAGGGAAGGACGCGCGGTGAACTCCTCTCCTTGTAGAGCCACCTTGTCCAGGTAAAGCATCCCCCGGGAAGGGAGGTTCCACTTGGGGGCGAAGCCGCCGTCGACTTCGAGGAGCTCCACTCTTCCTCGGTTGGGTGTCGTGCTTGGGTCGTCGGCTTCCTGGACGACGCGGTACTCGAGGTAGGCTCCGTTTAGATCCAAACCCGTGAAGAGGATCTTCTGGGTCTGGGCGCGTTCAAGGAGAATGTCAATGCGGGCACTTGTTCCCTCGATGGAGTCGGGAGCCTGGAATTCGGTGTTGACGAATCCGTCTGCTGTGACCTGGACCTCTTCATTCGGAAGGAGCAGGGCCACGAAGCGGCCGTCCTCACCACTCGCGGGCTGAAGACGCTGCCCGCGATGCCCGATGACGGTGAAGGACAGCACCGGTAAGCCGGTGGAGGCATCCAAGACCCGCAGGTCGCAGAGATTTCGAGACTCGACGACTAACGTGATAGGGCCATCGGCTTCAGCGCGGAGCTCTGTGGGCCAGAAGCCGTAGAAGAGGCTCGCTGAGTTCGGGTAGACCTGTTCGCTCGGCTTGACGCGGATCTCGGTGTTCCAGGCGGGAGCGTCCCTGAGAATGACGGTGCCTTGAGCGTTGGTGAAGCTGAGGCCTCTTGCGGTCTGCCTTGGGCCGGTGGGCCTCTGGAGCCAGGCCTCGTGGTCGGTCGGTTGTGAGCCGAAGAGCTCAGGGTGTTCGGCGAGGGCCCGAGCAATTGGTTCCCGGTCTCGGTAGGTGACCTCATAGCCGAAGGCCGGCTGCCCGGACTCGTCAACGACATGGACCTCGACATCGCGAGTTGAAAGAAGCTCAATGTGCAGGACTCCGCTCCGGGTTGGGTCTGCTCCGTTCAGGGCACCGGGAGCAAAGACCGCATAGGCACCCAGTTCTAGGGGAGCCAAGCCCACGCCTTCGATCTCGATCTTCCTCGAGAGATTTGGGAAGGGAATCCGCACACTTTCTTGAGAGCTCGCAACCTTGATCCAGATGTCACGCTCGTCGATGTCGAGCTCTGCGGCAGCCGTGTAGTTGCGTGGTGGTTGGGAGGCGGCTTCCGTGCGAATCAGGAGCGTGTCTTTGAGGGTCGTCTCCAAAGTGATCATCGGTTGCGCGCCAGGCGCGAGGTGGTCCGGGCCCCACTCGTCCGACCATCCATATTCGTCGCACAACAAGAGTCGTGTCGCCTGCGGATCGAACTCGTCGAGGACGATGGTCGTCCCGCTTGAGGGATGGAACTCGCGAACAAGTGGCGTTTCCTGGGTCGCCTCGCTTCCCGTCGGGAGGAGTGCAGGGGAGGACTGAGCGATCGCGATGAGGGTTAGGTCCTTGCCACCCCTCCCCGAGGTGCAGGACACGGACAAATTTCTTGCAGGGGCGAGCGGGATTCTTAGGCGGTCGAACTCAAGGGCTTCATCGTATACGGCTGTTTTTCTAGCCATGTACTTAGGGGCGTGAACGAAGAGGGATGAGTTGATCAAGATGCGCTTGCTCAAGATAGCCTGCCCTTCGGAGTCGGTCAGGACTCGTTCGGTGGGGGGCGAGGTCTCAACCGAGGCCCCAGCAATGGGTAGGCCCGTGGACGCATCGACCACTTCGATCGTGTAAGGGGAGTCGTTGGCGTCACTCGGGCCCAGCGTGATGAGGTGCTCGTCGCCTTCACTCAAGAAGAAGTACTGCGTGTCGCGACTTTGAAGTCCTTCATGCGTCGAATGGAAACGTACGGTAGTCCGCAGGGGTGCTATGAGCGTGGCTGTTCCACCCCTGCCTGTGGTGACCGCGCCTTCTCCGTTGGCCGTGTGCCAGCGGATGTGTGCGCCTGGGACTGGGGCTCCCGTGTTCGAGCGAACGACGACTTCCAGAGGCAGCAGTTCGGAGACCAGGATGAGCTCTTCGTGGAAAGCTCGCGCCTCCACAAGCGAACGGCTCAGGCTGAGGCCTGGATCCAGAGGCTCTAGATTCCAGGTGCCGGGGCTGACTTGAAGGCCCTCGGGCGTGGCGTGCCAGTGGGATCCACTCGGGCCATGAACGGCAATCCGATCGAGTCCAAGAGGTGAGCCGTCCAGTCGATTGAGCAGCGCGAGCTTGCACGACATGTTGTCGTCCCCAAGCGTGTTGGGTGCGTCGATTCTCTCGCGCCCGAGTAGGGCCGGCCCGTCAGATTGGAGCTCGAGGTGTTCCGATTCCGCATCGGCAGACTGCATGCCCTTCGCGAGTGGCAGGGCTTGTGGCTGTGTGTCTATTGAGGGGCGGACCACCCACCAAGCGAAACCGGCGAGAATGATGCCTAATGCAAGGATCCATGGCTGATGCCGCTTGATGGGATGGTGCATGGGAGACGGGTCTAGAGTCTAGCCCCACGCGAGGTGAGATGAGCCGCCGCGTTTCGTTGAGAGCCCCTTGATCTTCTGACCGTTGGATGCGCCGACATTGGTTGATTCGCCATCCTTGAGTTTGGCAGCTTTTGTCCAGCCCTCGGGCAAGTCGTTTCCGAGTTTCCATTCCTCAGGGAGTGGAGCGGCACCAGCGTCAACTACGTACAGTTGAACATCGGTGGGCCCATTGTTCGTGATGGTGTAGTTCTGTGGAACCGCAACTGGCCCAATGATCGTCTCGGGTGGAGGAGTTGCGTCAACAGTGATGGTCCCACCCGGGGAGGAGCCTCCACCTCCGGCACCCTGGGCGAATGTGAGGGAGAGCAGGGAAGAGAGGGCAAGCGCCGCAACCAGGGCAAGGAAAGTACGAGGTGACATGGGATCTCCATAGTCGTCTGCGAAGTTTGGCCCATCGTTTTGAGCCGGGTCCTGAAAGCGAAGCAGGACCGCTTTGGAACCTAACCACTTTGCTAGGCTGCTAGGCTGCTAGGCTGCTACATTAATTGCGACAAGCTAAGAGTGGACTTGCTCGCCACGACTTACGACGAAGTAGCAGCCTTCCCGAAACCAGATCCCAAAACGCCTCTCGGCCCCTCGAAGGCTCCGATTCGGAGCCTTCGAGGGGCCGAGAGGCGTTTTGG
>Ga0316206_1000578_pt1 | contig 45313 bp, 56 predicted proteins | sample 6monthpyrite_MG_FD_204942 | JGI IMG/M metagenome (GOLD analysis project Ga0316206, IMG submission 204942) | Microbial mat bacterial communities from mineral coupon in-situ incubated in ocean water Damariscotta River, Maine, United States -... | ecosystem: Environmental > Aquatic > Marine >...
ACCGGTGACGCTGGCCGATCTGGGCGAGCTCGCCGGGGCTGAGGGCGCGCTGGTCCGTGCGGCGCTCAATGGCTGGCAGAAGCCCGAACGCATCAAGCCTTTCATCGGGCGGTTCCGGGTTTTGATGGTTCTGGTCGATCTGGCCGAGGGTGACAGCGTCTGGCGCATCGCCACCGATTGCAGCGAGGATGAATTCAAGTCGGTGTTCACCGGCGCGATGATCCATCTCAACATCGATGCGCGGCTCTACGGCACGCATTTCGCTGGTCGGGCTGTGGATAAAAACCGGGCCCGGTATTTCGATGCAGACCCGTGGCACGTCGCGCTCAAACCCGATGTGCTGGCCGCCCTCGACCCGACCGCCAAGCCCGACACCCCATCGCCGCAACCCGAAAAAGGAGAGGCCGCGTGAGCCGAACCAAACCCTCTGCGCCCCGCCGCATCATCGCCGCATCGCCCGCCATGGTGTCTGCGCTCGACGGGCGGTGCGAGCCTGCCGCGCCAGCCGGAAAGCCTATCGTCCAGATCACCGGGCGCTATGTGGACAACACCGAGCCGGTTGGCCTGCCATCACACCGCACGGGCCCTGACGATGCGCAGAAGCGCGAGGTGCAGCGGGCGATCGACCGGCTGGCCGTGCTTGACGATATCCGCTCGGCGCAGGGTCGGCTGTCCATCGATACCGGCCAAGCCTACACGATCATGGCACTCGGCGCGGAACTGGTCGGTGGCAAGATATCCAATCTCGCGCCGACCAAGCAGATCGGCGAGTGGGCCATGCGGCGTGGCCGCCGCGCTGCCTGGCTGGTCCGGCCGCAGGTCGTGGCGCTGTGTGTTTATCACTCGCTGCATCTTATGAGCCTCATCGGAAAGTCCGGTGTGGACCCGGAGGCTGTGCGGGTTGATGGCGGCGGTGGCGGCAGTATCGAGTTCGCCCTGTCAAACGCGATGGATGCCGAGCGTGAACGCCGCAGGGCGGCCGGATCTCTGCCTCGTCTCGATGGTCGGCCGTTGCAGGCGCAGCTGATCGACTGGGTTGTGGTGCATGATCGGCCGATCGACGACTTTAAGATCGGTGATGTGTTCAAAATGACAGGCGCGGAATCGCAAGCTGTGGCAAGGCGAACGCTGTTCTGGGCGGCGTCAACTCATCTTGCAGAGTATTTTGGGAGTTGACACCAGACCGTCTGGGGAAGTATGCATTTCATCACGTTGCAGAAATGCGCTCAATCGAAGCCCGCCCGGCAAAAGCCGTGGCGGGTTTTCTTTGGCCGGTCTGCACCGCAACCCACTGTATTCCTGTGCAAATCCAATGCGAGCGGGTCCTCCCTGGCCTAAAAATCGTATACGGGGCAGCTTAGCGTTTAATTTTACCAGCCACACAAGCTTTTGAAATGGTTGACGGTTGACGTTGACGCATCGGCGGATCTCGGGGTTTTGACACCATGATGAAAACGCCGAACATTCAAAGCCATGCCATTGGAATGCGCGCAAACCACGAGCTGGGTCTGGACCCAACTCGGAGCGACGGTGCCACATTTGAGGAGGTCGCCGCAGCGCGTGCGCAAGCCGCTGACGCGGCGTAATTTGAAACGCCCATGTCCAAGCCCAAGCTGCGCGAGCGCCAGCTGCCAGATGGCGGGGGTGCGGCCTATCTCGAAACTCTGGCGGCGTATGGCGAGGTGCGTGGTGTGTCGCGCGCGGCGGCGTCGAAATGGAACAAGGCGGGCCAGATTGTATTCGTTCCCGATGATGAGGGTCGCAAGAAAACCGGCTTGATCGATGTCGCGGCTAGTGATGCCAAACGGAATGCCGATCAAAATCCGGTCAAGCGCCAGGCGCCATCGCCATTGGTGACCGAAACCAACGACGATGCGGCACCCAAAAAGCCGAGCGATCCAACCCTGGAGGCGGTGACACAGGCCAAGGCAGGGTCTGCGGTTCTCGACCTGAAATTGAAGCGGCTGAATTACGAGGAAAAAGTCGGTAATCTGGTGCCAAAATCTGAAATGGAGGAACGCAATGCCGGGCGCGGCCACCGCATGGCCGAGGCCTTGATGCGGCTAGCCGGCGATGTCGCCGAGGATGCCAATCCCGACGACCCGAACCGGGCCCGCAAGGTGATCAGCGCGGCCGTGCGCACACTGCTCGAACGCTTCATCGAGGGCGAAACCGAACGCCTCGATGCCGAAGCCGAACTGGACACCGCGCCGCAGACCGAGATGGCCGAGGTCGTTCATGCCTGACGGATCGGGTGCGGGCGGACCGCCGGACAATGAGTATCTGGTGTTTCGCGCCAATGCGCGCGACATCGAACGCGCCTTTTTGGCGGGTCTGGCACCGGCGCCGCCGCTCGACATTCCAGCTTGGGCTGAGGAGCATATTAAATTTCCGGAAGGGTCGCCCTGTGAGGGTGAATTCCGGCTGACCACTGCGCCCTACATCGAGGAGATATTGCGCGCCGCCGAACCCGATAGCGGCGTCACCGATATTTCCGTGCCCAAATGCGTTCAATCATCGGGAACGACCGCCGCCGACATCATTCTGGCGGCCCGGCTGACCACCGCGACCATTCCGGCCATGGTGGTTCACCCGACGGTCGGTCAGTTCCAGGAATGGGCCGAGTCCAAATTCTGGAAAATGGCGCGCGCCTCCAGCGTGCTGGACCCCGAACCGGAGGATGACGAACCGCCGGGCGCGCTGCTCGCCCAAACCGGTCGCACCGAAGGCGGCTCGACTAGGAAAAAAATCAAATGGAAGCGCGGCTCCACCATTCTGGGCGCCGGGGCTGAAAGCCCGGCCACGCTGCGCCAGCACACCATCCGGCTGTTGATCCGCGATGATATCGATGGCTGGTCGCTGGATGCCGGCGGCGAGGGCGATCCGCTGGCCCTGTCCGAAGGGCGGCTGACCACCTATCGCGAAATGCTGCTCGCGCTCGCGGTCAATATTTCGACGCCCCTGGTGCTGCGCGGCTCACGCGTGCTGTCGCTCTACGGTCAATCTGACCAGGGCCGCTATTATATGGGCTGCACCGATTGCGGTGCGCGCACCGATTTTGATTGGGAGGATGTCCAGCGCAATCCCGTGCCGCCATATGAATGCCATGTCGTCTGTCCGGTTTGCGGCGTCCGTCACTACAGCGCCAACAAGCGCAAGATGATCGCCAAGGCGTCGGGCGCGGGCTGGATTGCCACGCGAGAGCGCGACGGTGTCAAACCGCCTAAGACGATCAAAGACGACACCGAATGGGAACGCTGGCGCACCCGCGACATGGGGCCATGGGCCGCCCATCGCGGCTTCTGGATCACCGGCATGATCAGCCGGTTTTTGAACTGGGATCGCATCGCCAGGGAAGAGGATGCCGCCGCGGGTGACCCGAAGGCTGAAATGGTCTTCCAGAACAATTATCTCGGTCGGGGTTATGACGTCAAAACCCTGACCCCCGATTGGGAAGTGCTGGCTGCGCGCGCTCGCAATACCGGGTTTCGCCGCGGTGTTCCGGTCTGGGGTCCGCTGGTCTTTACCCTGTCGGTCGATGTCCAGCGCGACGGGTTGTATTTTCTGGCCAAGGGCTACAACGCCAACGAGGAAGCCTGGTATCTCGACTATGGTTTCATCGCCGGTGAAACCGCAGAGCCGGGCACGGGCGCCTGGACGGGATTGACCAATATCGCCGAACGCGGGGTGGCGCTTCCCGGCGGTGCGGTGCGTGACTTTGATATCGAGGTGGTTGATTCCAACTACAACACGGACGCGGCCAAAGCCTGGGTGCGTGTCCGCGGGGCCCGCGCCATCGCCATCAATGGCGAGGCAGGCTGGGGCAAGCCGATTATCTATCGCGCCACCGAGTCCGATCTGAAAGCCTCGGGCAAGCGTCGCCGTTATGGTGGTGTCAAGATCTGGCATGTCGGCACCTATCCGGCCAAGGCCGTGCTGGTCGCACGTTATGCCAAAACACTCGAGGCGACCGACGAGACCGGCCCGCCACGCGGGTTTTGCTGGTTTCCTGAAGACGCCGAGGAGGCGTTTTTTCGTCAGTTGACGGCGGAATATGTGCATGAGGAAACGCTTAAATCGACCGGCCTGACCCGCTCGACCTGGAAGGCGCGCGGCGACAATCACTGGTTTGACTGCGATGTTTATTCGCTTGCCGGTCTCGACAAGCTGGGCGCGCGCGCTGGCAAGCGTGGTTCATGGTCGGACGATGACTGGGCGATCCGCGAGCGCGACATCCGCGCGGCCATCGAAGCCGCCGGCGGCCAGCCCGACCTGTTTGATATCGGGCGCGCCATTCCGCCCAAACCGGACACGCCAGGCGAACCGCGCTCACATGCTGGCGATTCACAGTCACGCCTTCCCGCTGCACTGGCCCGCCAGGCGCGTCTAGGGCGTCGATAACTAAAAATCTGGAGGCCTGTATGGCTCGAACGCTTGAGCAGATCGATGCGGACATCGCGACTTACACTGCGCGATTGGACGCTTCTCTCGATCCTGAGCGCGCAGAGCGGGTCAAACATGGTGATCGAGAGCTGTCATTCGGCGCGCGCGGGCCTGACATGGTCAATGAGATTCGCCGCCGTCTGCGCGAGCTCAGCATTGAGCGCGCCCGTGTATCGGGTGAGGGCTCGCCTGTCCGGCCAGTAAGGGTTTAACGCCATGTCGCAAGCTCAGGCGGTTGCCAAGCCGCGCATCCGTGTTCCCGCTGGATCGTCACGTCGTCCGCAATCAAGCAATTCGTTGGTCCGCGAACGCATGCCGTCCTCGGCCTACGCGGCCGGTGATCCGTTTGAGCCCGCCTTTGCGGCGACGCGTTCGATTTCCGGATCGGCGGACCGCGACTGGTTAGCTGTTCGCCTGGAGGCGATCGCGCGATGCCGTGATGTCATTGCCAATGATCCTGTTGCGGCGTCTGGCCTTGAACAAAAGCTGTCGCTGATTGTCGGTGATGGTTGGAAATTTGAGTCGATGCCGGACTATCGGGCCTTCAATCTTGACCCGACCAGCGATGAATACGAAGCGCTATCCGATTCCATCGAAACGGTCTGGCGCGAAGTCACAGAAGATCCGTTGTTTCGTGGCGATTATGAGGAACGCCTGCCCTACGACCTGCAGCTGGACATGCAGGTCCGCCAGTATTCAGGCCCAGAAGGCGAGGCTTTTGCGCTTCTACCCTTTGTTGACGATGGTTGGTGGGGCACCAAGCTGCAGGTGATCGATGCCGAACGTGTCGCGCAGCCTGCAGGCCGCCCCGATACAGACAGCTGCCGGGCTGGGATTGAGTATGATGATCGCGGCCGCCCGATCCGCTGCCATGTTCTCGATGGTCATCCCTATGACATTGGCCTGGGCAGTTTGAACCGCTTCACCGGTCGCTGGATCGACAAGATCGCCGATTGGACGCCGACCGCGACCCGTCCGCAATGGATACACATCATGAAGCCGCGCCGCCCCGGCCTGACACGCGGCATCTCCGATTACATGGCGTCATTGTCGACCTTTCAGTATCTGCGCGATCTTAACAAGGCCGAGTTGCGCACGCGTTTAATCAATGCGCTGATCGTGGCGCAATACACCAGCCAGACTAATGACCCTGAAACGCTTGGCGAGATTTTGGGTACTCAAAAATCGGGTCAGGAATTACTCGACCTTCGATCTGAATATTACGAAACCGCTGGCCTGACACAGGTGGCGGGCAGTCGCATCATCCAGAATTTTCCGGGTGACAAGCTGGAGTGGAATTCTGAAATGCGCGCCGCGACGGCCTTTGCTGATGTAGCCGCCTTCATGGGCGTGCAGGCTGGTGCCGGGATCGGTCTGGGCTATTCGCTTATGACGCGGGACTTTTCCAAGACGACGTTCTCGTCCGCGCGTACTGAAATCAACGACTCCGTGCGCCAGACCCGCCGCGAGCGCAATATTGTGCGACATCTCGGTGTGCGTCCTTATCGCCTTGCCGTCCTGCAGGAAGCCTATGAGGCCGGTCGGTTGGCTTTACCCAAGGGTGCGCCCTCGATCTGGGATGCGCCAGGTGCGTATCTGGCCGGCACCGATATCGGTCCGGGCCGCGAATATGTCGATCCTGTCAAGGAGGCGACCGGCGACCGATTGGAGATGGAAAACATGTCGGCCAGCCCGAGCGACATCGCCGCGCGGCGTGGTCAGTCTCTCGAAGAGGTCGCGATCCGGTCCAGCCGCGACAGGCGCATGCTGGAGCGTCACAATCTGTCGATGGGCGATGTTCGCGATTTCGTTTCTGCCAATGCCGAACACAGTTCGCGCGACGCTGCCGACGCCTGATCTAAAAAGGAAAACCGACCATGCTTCGACCCCGCGTTTCGCGGGCACGCTCACGCGCGCCCCTCACCCTGTCCGGCCCGACCTTGCTGGCGCTTCACGCCGGTCACGACAACGAACTGACGCGGCTGGCCTCGGCTCGGCCCTGGCAGGTCGATCCGTCCTGTGACAAGTCCATGATGGACCGGTTGCGCGGGCTCGGTGCGTCATTAACCGGTGATGATGCCGCTCCCGCACTGCCGGAGTCGCTGGCTGGAATGGACGCGCTCTACGATTTTGAAGCGGGCTATTTTATTGCCGGTGACGTGGCCATCATCACGATTGAAGGCGTACTCGCGCCCAAGGGGTATTACGACTATTGGGATGATTGCTGGGTGCCCGGTTATTCCGATATCGCCGAGGCCGTCATTCATCTCCAGGACGATGATCGCGTCGTTGGCGCGTTGGCAAGCATCTATTCGCCGGGCGGTGTAGCTTATGGCTGCGACGAACTGGCCGCCACGATCCGTCAGCATTCCGCGCGTAATGGCGGCAAGCCGATTGCGGCCCACTGCCAGATGGCGTTCAGCGCGGCCCAGTACATCGCCAGTGCCTGCGATGCGACTTACGCGCCGCGCGCGGCAGGTCTCGGCTCCATTGGTGTGCGCATGGGCTGGTTCGATTTCTCCGGTATGATGGCCGAGGACGGCGTCAAACGCGAAGAATTCGTGTCCGGCAAATACAAGGATTCCGGCTCGCCTTTCCGGCCCGTGACCGATGAAGAGCGCGCCATGTTCCAGGCCGATATCGACACCCATGCCCGCTTTTTTTTCGAAGCGGTGGCCGAGGGTCGCGATCTCGACGCGAACGCCGTTCGCGATTGGGGCGCACGAACATTTACAGCGGGTGCCGGCGGCGCACTCGACCCGGAAGCCGCTGGCCTGCTCGACGCTGTTTTGACAGAACGCGAGGCTTTTGACGCAGTGCGCGAACTCGCCGGACAAGCATTGATAACCCGTTCCACTTCGACATCCACACCCGAACCGGCGGCGACCGCCCGCGCCGCGTCGGTGCGCCCTGCGCGGCGCATGTCATCCACCTCGGGCGGTAACAAGGAGGAGACCATGTCTCTCAAATCGACAATCGCCGCGCTGCGGGCCAAAGCCGCCAATGGCGACACCGCCGCTGCTGCGGAACTGGCTGAATATGGCATCACCGCCACGGCGGGCGGTGTCACACCGAACAGTGAAAGTGATGCCCCCGATCCTGATGGCGAAGGGGGCGATGATCCCGATCCAGACGCCGAGGGCGATGATCCGGACGCTGATGACGGCGCTGACCCCGACGCGGATGAAGACGACGATGATGTTGAGCCCTCTGCGCTTGGCGATGCGGGCCGAAAAATCGCCGCCATTGCTGGGCGTGACGGCAAGGCGGCGCTCGGTGCCTCGCTCGCCGTCGATGTCACCGCCGGTGATGTGAAATTTGGCGCGGCACTGCGCGCGCTAAACTCGGCGGGGCGAGATGCCTCGGCTTTTCGCACGCTCGCGGCCAACAACACGCCCAAGGGTCTGTCACCCAGTAAGGGGCGCAAGTCGGCCAATGCTGCCGACGACACGTTGGCTGCATCCATGAAGGCCGCCAACCGCCGCTAACCCGGCCGGATTGCCCTGGACGGGCCTGCCCCGTTCTCATCTCATCCATGAAAGGAGAGCGCTATGACGCTCATGGTATCGACTGGTACGGCGCCTAAGGCCCCGTCTGACATCATCAAATTTGAAACAAACCCCAGCTATTGCCGTGCCGAAGGCGTATTGCTTGCCGGTGACGGTGCGGCCCGTGAAATCGCCTTTGGCGAAGTTCTCGGTGCAGCGGTCTTTGGCACTCCGGTCTATGCGGCCGGCGGCGGCAATACTGGTGATGGCGCGGCGTCCGGACTTGCCCTGAAGGCCGGCGCCCAGCTGGGTGTCTATACGCTTGAATGCATCACAGCGGCTACCGATGCCGGTGTATTCGCTGTGTTTGACCCCAACGGCAATCGCCTCGCGGATCTGACTGTCGCCGTCGCATACGATAACGGCCAGTTCGCCATCACTATCGCCGATGGTGCCGCTGACTTTATCGTTGGGGACACCGCGACCGTCACGGTCGGTGAAGGCACTGGCAAACTGGTCGCCCGCAGTCTGACAGCTGTAGACGGTACGGCCCGCACAGCCGGAGTTGCGATTAAGGCCGCCACGGCCGCCGATGGCACTGACGGCAAGGTGCTTTTTGAGAAGCGCGGGCCGGCAACTTTGCTTCGCGACGAGATTGTCTATCCGACAGGTGCGTCCACCGACCAGAAAGCGGCGATTGACGCCGAGCTTCTGGCGGCCGGCATTCTGGTCGAAACCGGCATCTAACGCCTGCCCGGGCCGGGTGACCCCGGTCCGGATCTTCCCACCTCGGATGCAGGCCGCGATCGGCCCGCCCAAAATCAAGGAGAGCCGACATGGCCTTCAACTTCCCCTTTACCTCTCGGGCTATGACCCAGGAGGTTCGCAAATACCCCAAGCGTTATGGCCTGATCTCGGCCATGAATATCTTTCCGCTCGAACCCATCACTTCGACATTTGTTCAGGTGACCAATGAAAACGGTGTACTGACAGTGGTTCCCGCTGCCGAACGCGGCGCGCCGGGGTCCAAGACCAAGCGCTCCCGCCAGGACATGAAAATCTTTCAGGTTCCGCATTTTCCGGTTGAGGACCAGATTTTGGCGTCCGACTTGCAGGATCGCAAAATCGTTGTTGGTGGACAGGAAATCGCGGCGAATCTGCCTGGTGAGCTTGCCAAGCGCGAGCATGAAGCAGCGCGCCGCCATGCGATCACGGCTGAGTATGTTCGCATGTCGGCGATGAAGGGTATCGTCAAGGATGGTGATGGGACCACTTTGACCAATCTCTTCACGGACTTTGGCGTGACCCAGAAGTCAATCGACTTTGTTCTGGGGACGGCGGGCACCGATGTTCGGGCAAAAGACGAAGAGCTTCGCGCTCACATCGAAGACAATGTTCTCGGTGAGTCTGTGACCGGTGTGGAGTGTTTTGTCAGTTCGGAATTCTTCGGCAAGCTGATCGACCACGCCAAGATCAAGGCACTGTATGAAAGCTCGCCAGATGTGAAGGAATTGCGCGAATTCTACCGTCTGAAAACCGGTGGTATTTCGGGTCGGGTCTTCAACCCATTTGGCGGTGTCACCTACATCGAATACCGGGGTTCAGCACCGCTGACGACAGGGTCGGAACGCTTCATCGCTGCCAACGAAGGCCATGCCATTCCGTCTGGTACGATGAATCTGTTCAGCACCTTTGGCGCCCCGGCGGACACGCTCGACGAAGTCAATGATGTTCCGTCCGTCACCGATATGGACCTTGAAGACGGCGTGGAGCAATTTGCGCTTCCGATTTTCATGTCTGCCGAACTGATGAAGCACGGCAAGGGCGTTGAGCTCTGGTCGGAAATGAACATCCTGCCCATCGCCAAACAGCCCTACGGGGCGCTGGTGAAGGTTCTCACGTCCAACTAACGCGAACGTCGTTCGCGCATGGCATATGCGCCGGGTCCTCGTGGCCCGGCGTACTTTTCACTGGCCGCGCGTTCAGCCCGGTCAGCGATAAGTACGCCAACCAAAATCAGCGAAAGGAGGCCCGTCATGGCCCGCAAATCAACCAACAAGAAATCCCAATCGCCGCAAACCGAGTCCGATGACGACCTGCTGGCCAGTGCCGAAGCTGTCGCCGATGCGCCTGCGCTGGATGCCAACACAGACCCAGCCGCATCCGACCCGGTCGAACAGCCGGAATCAACTGAAGAAGCGTCGCCGACTGCCGAACCGGTCGCCGACGCGCCTGCGCTGGATGCTAACACAGACCCGGCCGCATCCGAACCGGTCGAGCAGCCAGAATCAGCTGAAGAAACGACGCCCCCGGTCGAAGCTGCGTCTGCGCCAGCCACAGCCGCGCCCGCCGCAGCATCGGGTGTCGGACAGTTCGAAATTCAGGATGGTGATGGGTGTGGTGAGCTGGGTGCGCCCGGTGACATCATCCACATGTCAAACACCCGCGCCGCGTCATTCCTGGACGATGGCCGGTTGGTCCGGGTTTAAAATCCATGTCAAAATTTGACGACCAAATCGCCAGTGCAGACACGGTCATTTACGATCAGTTTGGCGATGCGGCGTCATACACGCCGCCGGGCAGTGAGGCTGTGCCGTGCCGCGTCATCATCGATGACAAGACAGCGGTTTATGACATGGGCGGATCGGGGGGGCGAAGCCGCGTGTCGGGCCTTGTTGCCAGCCTGCTCGATGCGGTCATTGCCTCTCCAGAGCGCGGCGCGCAGATCCGGCCCACCGAAGGCAAATATTCCGGTCGGGTGCTGCAATACTCCGCCGCGCCGGAGCTTGAAGCCGGAGAATGGACCGGGCCGGTCTCGGTCGTCGGCTAATGGTGTCGCGCCGCGTTGAAAAGCTATTGGACGGCGAGGGGATGGGGCTCGCCCTGACGGGCGAATACCAGCTGGCTATTGATGAATCGATTGCCCTGTTCGAAGGCGCGGCTATGGCCGCCGCCGATGAATTGGCGATCTGGGGCAAGGAGGCGTATCGCGCCGATGTGTCCCGAGCGCTCGGGGCCAGACTGGCCAAGACGATCCGTGATCAGGTATTTCCCGATCGTCGGGGCCAGACATCGCTTGGGCCCAGTGTGGTTTGGCGGACCAATGCGCCGCACATCATCGATGCCTTTCGCGAGGCTCAAACCATCCGGTCCCGGTCTGGCCTGTTTCTCGCCATTCCGACTGAGGCGGCGCTGCAAATTCGCGCGCCGCGCGTAATCGGCAGCGATGGTCGCGTTCGCCGGGGGCGCTCGGCTCTGATCGGAGCGGTTGAAAACCGGTATGGGCGATTGCGTTTTGTTTATCGCAAGGGTGGCAAGCCCTCGCTTTTGGTTGCCGACAATGTCCGCACGACCCGGGCGGGAAAGTTTCGGGCCAATGTGACCCGGCGTCGCGATGGCACATCGCACAGCCGTCTCGCAGGCCGGATTGCGGTGGTCATGTTCATTCTTGTGCCCGAAGTACGCACCCGCAAATTGCTTGGCCTGGATGGCGTGTCGGATCAGATCGCGGCGCGCGGCTTTGAGGTATTCGCTCGGGCCTTCACCGATGTGGTGCGCCGGGATTTTGCCAGCGGAGACAATGCGTAATGAGCCAGGCCGTCACAGATCTCAAAACCGTGCGGGCCGCTTTGTTGGCGTTTGTCGAAGCGTCCATCGCGGGCGTGGAGGGCGCGCCAAATGTTGAGCGCGACGATCCCAGCCTCGACGTACCGACGAACGGCGTTCGCGTCATGCTGTCGGTGCGTCGGGTAGTGAAAAACCCATACCCCGTAATGACCCTGTGCGAGGTCACTGCCCACTTTTCCGTGGCCATTCAGAAAATAGCCCTGTCCGCGAGTGAGCGTGAAGCCGTGGTTGACGCGATCCGCGAGGCGATTGGTGACGCGGTGGGAAAACAGTGTTGGTTGCCTGATTATTTGGGGCTCGTGGAGCCCGGTGATCTGACGATCGAAACCGACGCTGTGGTTGATGCCGAGCCGGAGCATCTTCAGATCATCGCGCTGACCGTGATGTTCCTGTCCACCCGGCCGAATGGCTAATCCGGTCCACCCGGCCAAATAAGGAGATGCTCAGATGAGCGATAAATCCAGAACCAATTCTACGCCCGCCGCGGACGATCAAGGTGAGGCTAAGGCTTCGCCGCGCAAGGAGGTCACCGCGCCCTATGTGCTGACCGAGGATGTGGACGGAATTGGCCCCAAGGGCCGGATCGTCAAGCGCACGCCCAGTGCCGCCAAGGCGCTACCCTGCCGCAAGGCCAAGCCGCGCGACCTTGCGATCGCGCAGGGCTGAAACGCCTGTTCATTTGTCGCTAAAAAGGGAAATGCCCCATGTCCAATCACACCGGCCGTCAGGCCATCATGCACCGCCTGGGCCAGCTGGCTCATGGCACTGTTGCGGCGGGCGATTATGTTCCGGTCGCTTACAACATTCCGTTTGACCCCGAGCGCAATCACCCTCTGGTCGATAACCCGCAGGTCAATCACGGGCTCAATAATTCGCGCGATGCGCAGGCCCCGGCTGAAGGCCTGATCGACGGCAAGGTATCGGGCCTGTCTGTGCCGCTATGCTTTAATGCCATGGGTTATTGGCTGCGCGATATCTTCGGCGATCATGTCGACGCCGGTGCGGGGCCCTACACCCACACCTTCACATCGGGCGATGGTGATGTTCGCGCGGCCACGCTGGTTTGGGCCGAGGCGTCGGGACATCGCGTGATGAATTCATTTGCCGCCAGCCGGATGGAAATCGCCTTCGGTCAGGAGGCCGGGTTCCGGCCGGTGAAATTCTCCGGCATGGCGGTAGATATCACCAAGGATGCCTCGGTCGATATCGGTACGCCTATTTCCGAATTGGCGCAGGTTCAGGCGCCGGGCTCGGTGTGCGGCATTCGATATGATGGCACCGAGGTCGCGCGTGTTCTGGGCGGATCATCGGTTTTTGAACGCAAGCTCGTCGAAAACCGCTTTGCCAAGGTTGATACCAAGCTGGCTTCGGGATTTGATGCCGATGAAAGCAGCTTTACCGGCGATCTCGAATTGCGCGTCATCGATGACACTTTCTATGATCTGGCGCGCGCCGCTCACACGGCGGGCGGCGTGGATCCGTGGGAGTTTGAATGGCGGTTTGACCCGGCGGTCAGTACCAATAACAAGCTGGTGATGGCGGTCGCCGGTCTGCGCCTGATCCCGGCAGAGCGCGGTATTCAATCGGCGGGGGTGCGTTCGGAACGCTACCGCTTCCGTTGTGAGCAGACCGCTGCCGCGCCCATGATCACCGCAACCCTGACCAATTCCATTGCCAGCTATGCGGCCGGCGTGGAGACAGCCTGATGACACTTCTTCATACGCAGGTTGATACCGAAGCATTCTGGATCGACCTGCCGGGGCTTGCCGATGCAAAAACCGGCGCGGTGCCGCGTGTCAAAACTTATCCCTGGTCAAATGCGGCGCAAATGGCGGCCAAAACATCGGCCGTCTTGGCTTTGCCGATCAAGGGCGAACAGGAACTTGAAGAGGTTTGGCGTGCGCGCATGGAAGGAGCGTTGCGCGATCTGGGTTATGGGCCTTTGCTGAAGCTTGGCGTCGCAGCGGCGTCTGCGGCTGCGCTCGATGATCTGACGCGCAAGGCATTGGCGCGAGCCTTGATTCTGGAATTCGATGGTTTGCACGCCAACAACGCGAAAACGCCGCTTGATGCCAGCATTGATATTCATGTCGGGGCCTTTATGGCCAATGCGTATGCGGAATCGACCTGGCGACGCGAAACACAGCGCCGGGCCAATGGAGTGATGCAAGAGGGAAACGGATCAGGGCCGTCGTCGAATGGCGAATCCGCGAAGGCGGCCGGATCTGCGCAGACTGCAAACTCAGGGGCGATGGATGCGCCCAGCCCGGAGGCCGGGGACTAAAGGACGTTCGTTGCCCCGAGCAGGAGTCAGCGCCACAAACTATCGAAGGTGTTCTGATGGCCGATCTGGCCGTTCAGCCGGGCGTCTGGAAATACCATTTTGGCGGTGTGGGTGGGTTGGCGACAGCCGATCTGCTGGCGCGCCTTCCCCCTCATGCCGATCGCGGCGCCTGCCTGGCCCTGCTTCCCTATGCGGAGGCGGGCTTGCTGGCCGGTGTTCGCAGACCGGATAACAGCTAGGCGATATTTTCCATGGCTTCACGCACGATTAACGCCACGATCATGCGCTATGACACGCGTGATCAGGAAAAATGGCGTCGCCAGTTCAAGGCGCTAGGGCCGGACTCCGAGGCTGTGTTTGACAAGATGACGCGCGCTTCGCGTCCGGCCAATGACAATCTCAAAGCGGTTGATGTCACGGTTGGCGAGCTCAAGGGTGGCGTGTCGCAGCTGACGAACCAGCTCGGCCCGTTCGGCCGCATACTGCAATCGCTCGGCCCGATCGGCGCGGCCGTTGCGGTCACGCTTGGCGTTGTGACGGCTGCCGCGATCGGTTTGTTTAATGCGGTCAAGGATGCCCGCCAGGCCGGTGCATTTGCCGATGATCTGCAGCGTATATCCGACGCGTCCGGCGTGTCGGCGTTGCGCATGCTGGAATGGCGCGATGCCATCGCCTTGGCGGGCGGAGAATTGGCCTCTGCGGACCGAACCATTGAGGAATTTTACAAGCGGATTGGCGAGTTTCGCGGTTTCGGCACCGGCGAGGCCCGCGAGGGTCTGGCTTTGCTGGGTCTCGATGATGATGTCCGCGAAGGCCTGGTCGAAACCGGGGATTTGCTGACCCTGGTGGTTGATCGCCTGGCCGAGATTGATGACCCGGATCTGCGCTTGTCGATCGCGGACAAGATGGGCTTGCGCGATGCCGCGCCTCTTCTGGCGCAGGGCGCGGCCGGCATCGCTGATATTCGCACCCAGCTGACGGGTCTGACCCAGGAGTTGAGCGACGCCGATATCGAACGCTTTGCCGAGCTGGAACGCCAGATCGCGCTGGTCGAACGCCAGATTGAGCGAACGAACGTGGCCATGCGCGGCGAATTGCTGCCGCTCGCGCGGATGTGGTCTGATTTTAAGCTCGGCTTTGCTCGCGACATGGCCGATACATTCGGCCGGTTTCAAAGTCTGGATGCGCGCACCGAAGCCGTCCTGGAACGGCGCATCGTACAATTACAGGCGCGCATTGCCAGTAATCAGGAGTTGCTGGAACGCTTTCCAACAAACCTGGCGCTGTCGCAATCGATTGAACGCGATCTGGGCCGTCTTGAAGAAATTATGCGCGAACAGGGCCGTCGTGCTCGCCGCGCCTATCTGGACGGATTTCAATGGCGCGGGCCTTTAGCCGACCCCGAACAGGCCATTATCACGCCGGACCCGGACTCGTCGGGTGGGGGTTCGGATACGGCGACTTTGGCCGATCAACAGGCCGCACAGACGCGACTGGCCGCTGCGATGCAGGCCGCGCGCACACCCGCTGAACGCCTGGCCGAAGCGGCACGCCAGCTTCGCGAAGACTATGCCAGTTTAACTGACGAACAGCGCGCGTCGCTTGGCATCACCGAGGCCTGGATTGCCCGCGCCATCGCCGCGCAGCGTGTCACGCTCGGCCTGGCCGATGCGACATCCCAGCTAAGCCGAGCCGAGCGCGACAAGCGCCATGCGGCCGAGGCGGCCACCGCCGCTGCGCAGGCCTGGGCGGCGATTGCCGAGCGTAATATCACCGTTGAGGCCGAAGCGGCGCAGCGCATCAAGGATGTCAATGAGGCGCTGCGTGAGCGTTTGGTCTTTCTCGAACAGATGCCGGACGGCGCTGTGCGGGCGGCCTCTATTGCCGAGGCCGAGGCGGCGGCCGGAGCTGAAATCAAGCGGACTACAGCCGCCTTGCAGGCGCGCGCCGAGGCGATGCGTGCGGGCAGTGCAGCCAACGCCGATCAACTGGCGCTCGAAGAGCTGAAGCTCGACATTATGAACCGCGTAATCGATGTCGAGGGGTCAATGGCCGAGCGCCGCCGACAGCTCAACACTCTGGTTGAGGCCGGGACCATCCATCAGGCGAAGGCTAATCAGGAATTGGCCAATTATCACCGCGAATTGCTGGCCCTGGACGCCGACGCCCAGGGTTTTTCCGGGCTGGCCAAGTTGATGCGCGATTCAGACGATTTGCGCGGGGCGCTGGACAATGTCGCCGTCGGTGCCTTCGGCGACATGTCACGCGGCCTGGTTGATCTGGTGCGCGATTTTGACAATGCGGGGCAGGCGGCCTCACGCTTTTTCGAAAACCTGGTCGCGGGCCTGCTGGAATTGGCGGTTCAGCAAGCCATTATCGGCCCTCTGGCCTCGGCTCTGTCGGGGTTTCTGGGCGGATTGTTTCCGCAAACCGCAGCGGCCGGCGCCGATGGAGGGTTTAACTTCCAGTTTGGCGGTCCCGATGCGCCGCCGCTGTTTTCCAGTGACGCGGCGGATGCCGCGTTTGCGGCTAGCCGGTCAGACAAGCGCCCACCTCCGCCGCCGGGCGATATCAGTGTGAATTTGAACAATGCGCCGGCGGGGACGGAGGCATCGGCAACCGCACAGCGCAATGGCGATGGCAGTGTGAGTATCGATGTCATGTTTGACAAACAGATCACGCGCTCGGCCAGTCAGGGACAATTGGGAAAAATTCTCAAATCGCGCGGTGTGGGCAAGTCTGTGACCCGGCGCGGCGGTTTGTGATATGGCCTCGCCACAATTTCCGTCCATCCGGAAGACGATGGACCGCGCGGGTTATCGCATCAAACCGCCGCGACTGGTTCGCCGCGTGCCGCGTGAGCGCGGCCCGGATCGGTTTCGCGCGATCGCGGCGCGCGGGGCCTGGCTGGTGTCGGGGCGCTTTACCTGGACGGCAGCCGAGCTGGCGCTGTTTGAAGCGTTCTGGGTCGATGATCTTCAGCAGGGCAATCTGGCTTTTGAGGATTTGCCGCGTCCGCATGACGGCGCTGATGGCAAGGTGCGCTTTAATGCCCAGAACGCCTTTGCAATTGTGCGTGCCGGCGCGGACGTCCAGGTCGGGTTTGAAGATATTGAGTTCTGGTCTCCGCCGGCGACCGATGCCGGCGCGGCGACAACGGTCTGGCCGGCGATCAATGCCGATATGGACTTTGACGGTTTTAACAATGCGCGCGTCAGCGGTACCGAGCGCGGCGATCTCGCCGGCTTTAACGCGCAGCGCAATATTTCCGACGCGAACGGCGTTCGCCTTGTCGGGCTGTTCAAGTTCACCGACGCCGAATTCGGGCTGTTTCAGTCCTTTTTTGCTCACCCTTTGGTTCATGGCGCCCTGGCCTTCACCGGCCTGCCCCGGCCGGACACAGGCGCAGCAGGTCGCGCGCGCTTTGATCCGGATAATCCCTGGGAAGCCGAGCGCGTGGCGTCCGGCTATCGCGTCGCAGCCGCGATCGAGTTTTTTGAGGACTGACACACTATGCCAACCCACGCGCTTCACGCCGCCGAGGCGGCCGAAGAATCCGGCAAGGTCTATGCCTGGCTGGTCACGATCACGCATGCCGCCCTGGCCCAGACGATCCGGGCCGTTTATGCCGAACCGGCGGCGGTCGGGTTTGATCCCGATGCGCCGGCGCCGGTCATTCTCAACTCGCGCGGCGAGGATTTTACGCTTTATCCCTTCGTGTTCCGCCGGCCATCGCAAAGCGATGATTTGGTCGCTTCGGCCATGCTGGCCATCCAGAATGTCGATCAGAGCATCGTCACGCAATTGCGTGCCGCGCAAGCCGTTTCCGCTGAACCGCCGCAAGTGTCGGTGGAAAAGATCGATCTGGCCGATCCGGACGTCGTCGAGGAAAGTTATGTCGGGTTTGATTTTACCAGCGGGGATTACGGCGCGCGCGATGTAACCGGGGCGCTGTCTGTCCCGGATCTGTCGACCGAACCCTATCCCTACCAGACCTTCACCTTGAGCGCCTTTCCCGGCCTGGTCTGATATGGACTGGACGCGGCGTTATCTCGCCATTCCGCACATCAAAACCCGGTCCGGCTTTGATGGCGCGGATTGTTTTGGTCTGTGCCAACTGATCTGGCGCGTAGAGCGAGGCCGCGAATTGCCGCCGGCCCTGCCATACACTGAAACCGGGCCGGCGGCGCGTGATCATCTGACCGAATGCGTCGACCAGGGCCGCTCGGGATATCGATCCATCGAAGCGGCCGAGCCCTTTGCGCTGATCGTGTTTCATCTGGGCGGCTATCCGATTCATATCGGCCTGGCCGTCGATGAAGCGAATTTCATCCATACGACACGCACAACCGGTGTGTTGCTTGAAGACTTAACCAGTCCCGCCTGGTCGAAGCGGATTGAGGGTTTTTATGTCCCCCATTGATGTGCGCGCGGCCGTCCAGCCGCCAACCCTGCGCGATGCCTATATGGTCTCGACGTGCCGGCGGCCCCTGGTCGGTGTGTCGGACGTCGATTATGCGCCGGTCGGGCGCAGCGTCGCGCAACTGGTTGAGGACAATCTTGACCCGGTTCTGGCGCAAGTCGCTGTCGTGCGGGTCGACGGGATTGAAATTGCGCGCGGCGACTGGGCACGGACGCTGCCGGCAGAAGGCGCTCTGGTCGAAATCGGCGTGCGTCCGGCGGACACGGGCGGCGAGGGCGGGTCGGATCCGCTACGCCTGATCCTGTCGATCGCCCTGGTCGCGCTAACGGTTTGGATCGGCGGTGGCGCGCTGGCGATCGGTGGTCTGTTTGGCGCCGGATCTGTGTCTGGGGCCTTACTGGCCGCTGGCGCGTCCATCATTGGCGGCTATGCCATCAACGCCATCGCGCCCCCGCCCCAGGGCAGTGTCAACGGCGTTAATGGCCTGAACGCTTCGCCGACCTGGTATCTGCAGGCAGCCCGTAACCGCATTCTGCTCGGTCAGCCCGTGCCCAAAGTGCTTGGCAAACGGCGCATGGTGCCGCCACTGGGCGCGATATATTCGACCGAAACGCGCGGCGATGAAATCTGGTTGCGTTTTCTTTTGTGCTGGGGCGTTGGCCCGATCGCGATCTCCGATCTGAAAACCGGCGACACGCCGCTGGATAATCTCGATGGTGTCGAGATTGAACACGCGCTTGGGTTTCCTGACGACATACCGCTGACTCTGTATCCGCGCGCGCTTCACGAAGACGATGTCGGTACGGTGTTGACACAATCGGGCGGCGCGGTCCGCGCGGTGACCCATGCCGACGCGGCGGAAATCTCTATCGATGTCGATTTTGGCCAAGGCCTGGTCGACATAGATCTGACGAGCGGTGATAAGCGTGCGCGGACCGTTCTTTTTTCGGTGCGCTATGCCCAGGCCGATTCCGGCGGCGATCCAATTGGCGACTGGTATACCATCCGCCCCAATGTTGACGGGGCAAATTCCACGGCTGTCGGCCTTGGCGGCGAACGCCTTAATCTCGGTGATTTCGGGATCACGATCGATGACTGGTATGACGGCCTCAATCCCGCCCATCCTGGCGCCCAGGACGGCAATTGGTCGATAACCCGGGCCGACATCAAGCCCTTTCGCGCCAACACGCGATGGGCCGTGCCGGTCGCCGAACATGGCTATGTTGTCGAGATTACGCGCGTGACGGCCGATGCGGATTCCGACAGCGGTATTCGCGACACCGCCAAATGGTCGATCCTGCGCTCGATCGAAGCCAATCCCCCCGTTTTGATAGACAATATAGCCCTGACCGCCGGCGTTGTCCGCGCGTCGGAAAACTTCAACGGCGTGCTGGACGATTTGAATGGGATCGTAGAGTCCGTCGTCGATCGCTTCAACGGAACGGGCTGGCCCGGTGACAATAAGGGCGTTTCGCGCAATCCGGCTGATCTGTTTATCGAGGTTGCGACCGGCACGGCCAATGCACGTCCACAAGGCGGATCACGCCTGAAATGGAACAAGCTGGCCTCCTGGTGGAGTTTCTGCGACACCAATGATCTGAAATGCGATCACATCGTCGATTATCCCACGACGGTTGATGAGGTGTTGCGCCTGGTCGCATCGACCGGCCGGGCCGGGCCGTTCTGGGATGGGCCGCAATTATCGATCGCGATCGATGCGGAAAAGCCGATCCGCCAGGCCATCTCCGGTCGCTCCTGCAGGTCCTATCGCGGGCGCTTGTCATTCCCAGGCGCGCTTCACGCTATCCGAATCCCGTTCAATAATGAGGATGAGGGCTATATGCCCGACGAGCGCATCATTTATGCGCCGGGATATAACGCGGCCAATGCCACCAATATTGAGACGGTCGAACTGCCCGGGAAGGTCCGCCCGGATGAGATCTTTACCGAGGGTGTGTTTCATCTTCTCTCGGCCCTGGCGCAGGGTGGTGAGGCTCATGAGATCGAGGTCGACGCGGATATTCCCGGCGTCACGCTCGGTGAGCGCTTCCTGTTCAGTCATGATGTGCCGCTGGCCGGGTCGCGTGCCGGTCGTGTCCGCGCGGTCGAGATTGATGGGTCGGGCGATGTCACAGCGATTTCCCTTGATGAAGTCGTGGAAATGGAATCCGGCGAGAGCTATGGAATTCGCTGGAAATCCGTCATTCAGGATCCGGATGAGGATCCGGGCGACGACGCGGCCGTCTATGAAATCGCGGACTCGCTGACCGTTTCGACGGTCGTCGGCCATTCAAAACGGATCGCGCTTCCAACACCGACGGATCCGGCCGATGCGCCGGCGGTAGGCGATGAAGTCTTTTTCGGAGAGCTGTTTAACGAAACGCTCGATCTGTTGGTCCTGCATCGCGACACGGTCGGCGATGATGGCATGCGCATTGTCGGCGTACCGTATGCCGAAAGCCGCCTGGCCGATGCCGGAGCACCGCCATCGTTTAGCTCCACGGTCATCCGTGGATATCGGCCCAATCCCCCCACGCCCATCTTTGTTGACGCGGCGGCCAGTTCAACGGGTCTGGCGCTCGATTTCCGCTATCCGTCGACGGCGGAAAACCCGGCCATCCGCACATTGGTGTCCTGGCGAGAATCGCCACCGATCGGCGCGGACGTCGCTTACACGCCCTTGCCCCCGATTGAGGCGGCGTCGCGCCAGGTGGTTATCCCTCTGGCCGATCCAACCCGCGACATCGATGTCCAGCTGATCGCAGTCGGCGAAGACGGAAAGCTGTCCACGCCCCTGGTCAAAGCGGCGCTGTCGCCGGCGGCGTTCATTCCTGACCCCCATAATCTGGCCGTTGCCAAATATGCTTTCGTCGATGCCAATGATGTAGGCATGCCCGGATTTCTCGTGACGGCGGATGCCAATACCGATCCGCTTATGGCGACAATGGACATCGAGATCGCGCCAACCGGTACCGGGGTGTGGGCGGATGCCGGATCAACGGCGGCGTCCAATCCGCGCAAGGAGATTCGCGGAATTGAACCACTCGGTCGGTATGATTTCCGCGCGCGCTTTCGAACCGTGCGGGGCGATCCGTCCGATTGGGTTACAGTTAGCGATGTCCAGGCCGACGAGATTTTCATGTCAAGCGACACCCGCAATGTCGGAGGGCGCACTGCGGCCGAAATATTCGACGACTTCGAAAGCCTCTCTGACGCTGTGTTCCGGCAGGGTGCCGGATGGTCTTCTGTTCAGCGTTATCTCGAAACGCTTGGTTATCTCGACGGCGAGCCTGTCGGTGTCGCCATCGTCAACGAGGAAGCAGCCCGGATCACTGCTGATGCGGTCGAGGCTTCGGCGCGGCTGGTTCTGGCTGGTGAGGTTGACGACAACGCCGCCGCGATTATCGACGAGGTTGCACTTCGGGTTTCCGGCGATGCTGCCGAGGCGGCGGCGCGCCTGGCGCTGACTACGGAAGTAGACGACCAGAACGCTATCTTCATTAGTGATATAAACCTTCTGTCTACCGCCTCCGATTCCTACGGAGACTATTTCACTCTGTTAGGCGCGGAAAATGGCGGCGGCACGGCGTGGGTCATAAACGAAGACACGGTTGAATCCGGCTCTCGCGGCACGATGGCGACCATCTTTGATGGCCTGTCTGTGACAACGGGAGATCACACCACAAGCATATCACTGCTGTTCTCCGCGATTGGCGATCAGGAGGCGCGGGCAGCGCTGGAAGTGAATGTCGATGGCGTGATCACCGGTATTGAAATAGATGGCTATACACAAGAATTCATCATCAGCGCAGCCGCGTTCAAGATGCAGTCCCTCACCGCAGAGGGCGATGAGTGGAACCCGATCACTATAGACGGCACGTCTGGTAAAGCGGTGTTCGGCGAAACTGTCGAAATCTATCCGGCTGAAAGCCTGATGCGCTTTATTGGGTCGCTCGGCGTATTTTCGGTCGGGTCCGGTTTTGGGTCGGACGAACTCGTCATGTGGTTCGGCGACGAAGTCTCCGCTGGCGCTGAGACCAAAGCCAATGCGACCATGTGGTCAGACGGCAAGAATGCTTATTACGACGGCGCGATTGCAGCCCGCTATGTCTACCAAGCAGCCAGTGACTTCACAGAGACCGATCCGGCACCGTCCTACACGACAAGCTATGCGGAATGGGCTGAAGTCACCGTATCGGACCTTGAGCCTGATGGTGTGATTTTCGTGCAGGCGCGTTTTACGGCGGTCAATACCACGTCGCCCTACATCGACACGCTCGGCCAGTGGAAGATCACCGCGCAACGCGATGGGGGTGGCAGTGAGGTCACGCTGTATGAGTCGAAATTCGCAGCGGTCACGGATTACATTTCGATTGAAACCGTCGACACAGTTGAGCCCCGTCCGGTTTTCGCCGGAGGGCAATTCGTCAACCCGTTTGATGATGCCGATCTACCCGATGATGTGATTATCCGGCTCTACTTGCGCCGCGTCGACGACGAACCCGGTCTGACAATTCTTCCTGGAATCGAGGCGCTGAACGCCGTCCGAACTCGCTAACGAATGCTGAAAGGAACCTCAATGCCAAGCAAGAAGAAAACAGTCGATCCGATGATTGCGGCGCGTGATGCGCTGACCGGCGACACGCTGAATTTGAAAGCCATCGAGGCTGCTCGCCAAGGGCTCGACACGACCGACAAGAAGCAGGCCCGCGCGCACATTGTGCTGGGTAACATTCTGTCCGTCACGGATTCCGCTCGCGCTGTGTGCGGCGTAAAGGCTGAATCATGACCGCGCCGAAGGCCAAAGCCAAAGCCGCCAAGGCCGAGGCTGAATCCAATCCGGTTCAAAGCTGGAAGATCAAAGAATTGGCGCTGTTGGCCGAGCGCGCCCGGATTGATGAGCGCCGTGAGGCGATCAATCACGAAATTGATCTGACGCGCGCCCGGATCGCCGGGGCCGAGGCTGTCACCCAAACACCGAAGGAGTAAGCTGCAATGGCGCTGACCAATGAAGAGTTCCTAACGGCCATTGCGCCGATTCAGGATGACTTTCAAACTGGGGCCATCGATCAAGCCGCGTTCATCGCGGCTGCTCTGCCGCTCTACAATGAATTCGTCCAAGGCGGCGCGAGTGTTGCCACGGCCGCACGCCTCAGCGCTGAAGCCATCACCGCGCTTAACACATTTTTACGTGAATTCATCGACGTGTTTGCGGGCGCAGTGGACGGCGGACCCGGTGGTGATGGGCTTTATCCGGTAACAGATGCGGCGGGCAATAACTACTCCTTCCCGAGTCTCGCTCGGTTGATAGCTGATTTTGCGGGCATGACCCCGAAGGGTTCGGTCGCGGACGTGGAAAGCCTGCCGTCCGAAGGGAATAAAACTGGGGATTTCTACACTGTTGCAGGCGTGGGCGATGCGCCAAACCGGCTTTACGGATGGAACGGGTCAACCTGGGTCGATCTCGGCGTCTATCAGGGTGAAAAGGGCGATGCGGCCACAATTGCCGTTGGTGCAGTCGCGACAGGCAATCCCGGAACGGATGCCGAAGTCACGAATTCCGGCAACGAAAACGAGGCCGTTTTTCATTTCACTATCCCGCGCGGGGACGCTGGTGCGGCAGCCACAATCGCGGTTGGCGACGTCACGACCAGCGAGCCGGGAAGCGATGCGACGGTTGAAAACAGCGGATCATCATCAGAGGCGGTTTTTGATTTTGAAATCCCGCAGGGCGACAAGGGTGAGCAGGGTGACGGGCTGCAACTTGATGCAACAGGCACCTTCGCGGGGCGCGACACCTATGACGCAGAGGCGGTGGGCTTCGTTTACCTGTCTACGAATGGCGAGGACGGCGGCGGCGGTCCTGCCGTTCTTTACGTGCGCGAGGGCGCAAGCGGCAACTGGTCAGCCGCCATTCCGTTTCAGGGCGATGCGGGCCGCGAAGTCGAGCTGCAATCGACGCCGACGCACATGCAATGGCGATATGTCGGTGATCCGAGTTGGACAAATTTATTTGAGATTCAGGGTGACGCCATTTCCCCATTGGGCGAGGTAGCATTTTTTGCCGTCGCGCCCACTGGTGATTGGATTGAGGCCAACGGTCAGGCGTTAGAAACCGGCGAGGGTGGCTCACTTCGCCAGACCCTGATCGACGCCAGCTATCCGTTCGGCCAGTCCGGCAGCGATCCCAAGGTGCCGGACGTTGGAGGCAGGGTCATTGCGGGCAAGGAGGCGACCGCCACTCGCCTGAAACCCACTGGCATCGACGGCACCGTGACCAGTGCCGACGGCGCGACGGTCGGGGCGACCGGCGGCGCGGATCGCCGCGCGATATCAAGAACGGGAGATAGAAGCCCTGCCGCAACCGGGGCCAATATAGAAATCACCACCTTTATTGACGGCATCGGCGTCGAACCTGGGAATGGTATTTTCACTGCCGCGCGCCAGTCTTCCAACGTCCAGCCGACCATCATCCTGCACGCCTATATCCGCACCGAACCGCTCTATGCGGCACCTGTAGGACCGCAAGGCGATAGTGCGTTCACGGTCGCTGTCGATGAAGGTTTTGTCGGCAATAAGACGGCATGGCTGGCGTCGCTAGTTGGCGAGCCTGGACCTCCTGGAGCCGCTGGCTTCGCGCAGGCTGAATCGGCACTACGTACGGCCAACTTCACCGCTACAGCAGGCAAGGTGGAGCCGTGCGACACGACGGGCGGTGCCTTCACTGTGACTCTACCTGCAAGCCCCTCTAGCGGTGCGTTGTGCCGATTCATCGACGCGACATGGAATTTTGCTACAACGGCTTTGACGTTTGATCGAAATGGCGAGCCTATCAACGGCGTGGCCGATGATTTTGAAGCGGACGTCAACGGCGTCGAGATCACCTTCACCTATATCAACGCAAGCCGGGGCTGGAATGTCACTGCCTCTGCGCCATTGGCGGAGGCAGCATAATGGCAATCAAACTCTCCGATCTCATCCAACTTGGCAGCGGCGACGGGCTCACCCTCGCGACTGAACAGACAATCGCCTTCACGGCGTCGGCCAATACCGTTTATCCGGTGTCTGGTGGCGTGACCGTCACGCTCAGCCCAGCCATTGCAGAGGGCGCATGGGTGATCTTGCTCGACCCTGACACCGAATGGCCCGCGTCAAAGGTCACGGTGTCTGGCGACGGCGAAGCCTTTGACGGCGTGGTCAATGACCTGGAATTGACTGGAGCGGCTATCGGTGCGGCGTTCAAACGCACGGCAACGGGATGGGACGCCTACGCGCAGGAATCGGCTACTCCGTATCTCAAGAAGGTCGCTGCGACGCTCGGAATGGCATTCGCGCTAGGCGCGCCAGCACCCAAGGCGACAAAGAGGGCGGTCGGTGCAATCGAACTGGTTACAGCGACGGGCGCACCGATTCCGCAACGGTCTGGGGCTGCATCAGGCAGCATAGACCTGGTCAACGCGCTCGGCTCGCCAGCACCGAAAGCATCGGCGCAAGCCAGTGGTGGAATCAGTACAGTGTTTGCGATCCCGATGATCAGTATGAATACGGTTGATCCCGATGCGCAGGCAATCATTGACGCAGTCGTGTCCGGGATCACCAGCGCGCAGGAGGCAAAGATCGTCACCTTCGTCGACGGCATGAAGTCAGATGAAATTTGGGATGAGATGGATCGAATTTGGGTCACTTACGCCAAAGACGAACAAATGGCGAAGATTGACTGGAAGGCACCATCCGTATCAGGCCGCGCATTAGTAGCATACAACTCACCAACCTTCACTGCGTGGCAGGACTATAAAGGCGATGGTTCGACTGCATACCTCGATACTCAATTTGATCCGGCAGATGACGGCGTGAATTACACGCAAAACGATTGCTCCATAATTATCGGATCGACGCAAAGGTCCACAGCGGCAAGATCATTGGTCAGCGCATATGATTCGGCGGGAACGTATCGAACTAGAATCGCAACGTGGCCGGTTGGGACCGATAATGCCCGAGCGTACCTCAATTCAGCAGGGCGCGTCGACCTCGCCAACGTCGTGCCAATTGGCTTGATCGCGGGAAACCGCACAGCTTCGAACGCCATTGAAGCTTTTGTTGATGGTGTATCTATCAACACTGACACAGATGCATCGGGCGGACTGCTGGACGAGTCCTTATATATTCTGGCGCAGAACCAAAGTTTTGGTGGAGCCGCTTCGGCAGGGGATCATTCGGACGGCGCGTTCGATATTTGTATGGTTGGCGCGTCGATGCCGGAAGCCAAACACGCTGATCTTACAACCCTGTTTGAAGCTTATAAGGCGGCATGATGACCAGATTTATAACCATGAACAAAGCGCAAGCAGCGGCGATCCGAGGCAAGACTTCCGATACCACAGGTCTCGATCCAATTCCGCTCGATGACGGTGAAACCTACATCTTGCCGATCCGCGTCCTTGCCGACAACAAGCACCTGATCAAGCGATCACTGCTGGAACGCCACTCGGTTCGTCAGGTTGCTAAACGAGAATTCCGCAAATCCGAAATTGAGCGCGAGATAGAGCGCGAGGAAATCAAATCCAAACCCCATAAAGGAGAATGAGCATGGGCGTTTTAACTGAAACTGGCCGTCACGCGGTCCTCGATCAAATTGAAGGGCTCGGCTGGTATTACGTGCCATTCGAAGCCGACACCTCCGTTCTGACCTTTGGCGGGGCTGGCTCGGCTGATGAAACCATCGTCATTGGTGCCAAAACCTACACGCTGAAAGCATCGCCATCGTCTGCCGATGAAATCGACATCGGATCTGATGCCGTCGAGACTGCTGGCAATCTGGTTGCTGCCATCAATGGTGCATCAGGCGAAGGCACCAAATACGGCACCGGCACGGTCGCCAACGCTGATGTGATCGCGGTCGCGGGCGATGGCGCTGCGGTAATCGTATTCATGCGTGACCCAACAGCTTCCGGTCTGGCTGTTTCTGAAACTTCGGCGGTGGCCAGTTGGTCAGTGGCAACCATGGCCGGTGACGGCGAGGTGTCGAGTGATACCGATGAGGGACGTCAGGCCGTCAATGCCACACTCGGCGCTGCATCGGCTGGCGCTTTGGCTAATGACGCGGCGATTACTTGGACGGCCTCGGCGGCGTTGAATGCCACGCACGTCCTGCTGAACGATGCTGCCAGTGCCGGTAACACGGTCGGCTGGGCGATGTTGTCAGTACGCCAGGTATTGGCGGCAGCGGACGACACATTCGAACTCGCAATTGGTGCCTTCACACTCACCGGTTCAGATCCAGCTTAAGGCGGTGATGTTCAAAATCATCGCGGCGGTGGCGCTAGCGCAAGCGTCGCCGCACTGGTCGCCGCCATCCGAGCCTTTGCCGGACCCGGCACCTGCGCCGAATATCTGCCATCTGATGCCGTGGTCGCGCGATTGCGATGCGGCTGACGGTCATTGGGACACATGCCCGGATGCGCCCTATCCCGAAATGTGTGATCCGAATGTGGTCACGGTGATCGAGAATCCCGACGGCTCTTTCCGGTTTTGCCCCGGCGGACCGGAATGGCTTGAGTGCGTGTTCGGGCAAGGTTGATCTCAAACGTCATTGTCCTCAATCGCCCGCCTCGTGCGGGTTTTTTTATGCCTGAAATGGAGTTTTGGCGATGCCCCAACGTATCTCCCCTGAATTGCTGTCGGCAATTCTCGAAGGCGCCGGCGCGATTCTAGCCGGCGTCATGGGCGTGCTGGTCGTACGCATGTATCCGAGCAAACAGGTCAATCCGGTGAGCCTGTGGGCGGCGGTCCTGATCGGTGCGGTTGTGACCTATTATTTCGGCCCCGCCCTGGCCGAATTGTTGCCCGACGCCATCAAGTCGGACAAGTCGGTGGCAGGGGTCAATTTTCTGGTCGGCGTTCTGTCGCTGGCGCTGGTCGGTGGACTAATCGGATTTGGCGACAAATACACGCCGCGCCTCATGGATCGGCTGGGCTTGTCGCTTCTCGATCGTGTTGGTCGGGGTGCTCCGCCTGCGCCACCAACGCCGCCGCAAGGAGGTGATAATGACCCGTCTTGATCCCGGCTGGCGCTGGATTGCGCTGATTAGTTATTCGCTTGTGACCGGAATGGGGTTGGCGGTGATCGTCTCTTGGTTTGCGCATTATGAACCGGGTGTTCGGGTCATCCCCGGCGCGGCGCCGATGCAGATGAATACGGCAATCTGTATGGCGATGTTGGGTGTGTCGGGTCTGTGTCGAATCCCGCGCCTGTCCAAATGGCTGGCTGTGGGCGTGGTAGTGATTGCTGCCGCAACGCTCGGCCAGGATTTGTTTGGCTGGTGGCTCGGCATCGACACGCTTTTGATGAAGCCCTGGTATTATGAAAACACGCCTGTGCCGGGCCGCATGGCGGTCTTCACCGCGATCTGCTTCATTTGTGCGGCCTGGCTGACCCTGTTCTATAGCCCGGGCAATGCGCTGGCTTTGATCGGTGCTGTGGCCGTGATCGGTGTCATGGCTCTGCTCGCCTATGCGATGTCTCACGATGCGCCGTTGGCCCTTGGCTCTGACACCTCGGCCATGGCGGTCCATACGGCGGGCGGGTTTGTGCTGTGGTCGATTGCTCGCGCGCGGCGCGAATACCGGCGAATGAAAAAGGATCATGACTTAGGCGTGTAGAGATAGATATCTGGCGATACTCCAGTCGATCAAAAAAAGGGTGGTCACGACGCCGACTGGTACAAGAAGATATAAGGTCACTACGGCTCTTTTTCGTCGGTCCGCCCACCGGTCCAGATGGTGGCGATTCACAAAGTGAGCCCTTATTGGCATCACTATAAAAGCAAATGTCGATGGCATTAAGGTAGCTCCAATCAATAACCAAATTAGGCTTGCTGGATCCATGTTTTCACTTTGGATAAGCCACCACGGAATAAAAAGTATAATCGAACCAGCGATTAAGATGGCCCAGGTATGTCCAAAAACGCCGTCAGCTCGATGATGAAGAAGTTTGTCATCGGCCAGCCGCCAGCTCAGCAAGAGCATGGTGGCCATGATAATACCGGAGTCGATCTGAATAGACGTGAGAGGGATGCCAAGCCATCCAACGACCGCATCGCGGATCGTCTGGTAGCGGACGATTACCCACTCGGTTAGGAATTGTTCCGCCAAAAGCACACCATCGGCGATACTGAGAAACGATAAGGCCGACAGCGCTGTCGATCCGCCCAGCCAAATTCTCCTGAGTATTCTGCGTTCCGCTTTTCGGGCCATCTACAAAGTATATGCATCGGGCGCCCACGCAACTAGGCCTCCGAGCGCCGTTTGCCATCTCTTTCTCCTGCCCGCCTTTGAGCGGGCTTTTTCTTGCCCGAACAGGAGTGGTGCCATGAGGCCCATAAAGCGCATTTTCATCCATTGCTCGGCGACGCCGGCGGATATGTATGTGGACGCGGCGCTCATTCACCGCTGGCACACCGATCCAAAGCCACAGGGCCGGGGTTGGTCTGATATTGGCTATCACTTCGTCTTGCCGCGTGATGGCACAATAGAAGCCGGGCGTCCCGTTGCACTGATCGGCGCTCATGTCCTGAACCACAATCGCGACAGCATCGGGATTTGCCTGGCGGGCGGTGTCGCCGCCGATGGCAAAACTCCCGAGGCCAACTTTACCGCCGCCCAGATGCGTGGCCTGCGGTTGTTCCTGATTGTCATGAAGGCGACCTATGGTCTTACCGAGGCCGACATAGTGGGCCACCGGGATGCACCCGGTGTCGCCAAGGCCTGCCCGTCCTTCGATGTGGCGCATTGGCTGGCGACAGAAGAGGTGCGGCCATGACCCGATATCTCTTGTCTGCCGCTGTCGGCGCGTTCGCCGGCATCCTGTGGCTATTGTTTCTCGGCGTGCCCTGGCTGATCCCGTCCTATTTGTCGCTGCGCGATGATCTTCAAACGGCGCGGGCCGCAGCTGCCGGTCAGGCCGAAGCGTTTGATGCGAGCGAGATGATCCGTAAAGACGAGAACCAAACAGCCATCGAAGCCGTCAGTAATGGCCGTCAGTCCTGTGAGGCAGAAATCGCCTCCGTAACCGCCGTGTATGAGGCGGCGCTGCGCAATGCCCTTGGAGGTACAGACAATGAAATATCGAATGTTCAGCCCAATGGTGGCCGCGCTATCCGTCCTCCTGGCGGGCTGCGAGACCATCCCGCGATGGGCGAGAATTGATCAACCTGATCCGCCTGCACCCAGCCCCCTGATCTGCGCGCCGATTCAGCCAGCCCCGGTATTGCCGGACGGGGCGGGGTATCCGCAGCCCAACCGTGACATCGATCCCAATTATGAGGAACTGATCTTCGCACAAGCGCGCGCCGATGCGTGGGTTGATCGACTGACAAAGTGGGGCCAGCGAGGATGGGAAATTGTTGCAATCGCGCAGGAGAATTGCGCTCAGGCAGATTAGACCTTCGGCCTTGTGATCTGCCCCATTACGTCCGTCCAGCGCGGCGTCACGTCGAGCGGCTTCCGGCAGCGTTCACACACGGCGCGGCGACGCAATTTGTTTGCGCAATGGACTTCCCACTCTGACAGATTGCGCGCCCAATCGTCGGGCATGGCCTTGACGTCGGCGAACGCTTGGCGCTGGCAGCGGTAGCAGTTCAACTCGAAAGCGTGGATGGTAGGCGAGTGGCTTGGCGTGTCGCTCATGGCTGCCCGAGGCTGAGTTGAACGGGCGTAAAACCACCCCCAATTTTTTACATCGTCCGGAATGCTCTTTTAGAATCAAAGGCCGTGTTTTCGGGTTTTTACAGGTAACGCACTATTATATATAGAAAGCGGCCTGACTTTTAATCAATAGGTCCAGGGTTCGAACCCCTGCCGGCTCACCATCCTTTTCAGTGACTTAGCGGAAATCGGCGCCTGCCAACCAAGTGCTTTTTACACATTTTTTACACCGATGTCCCGGATTCGTTCCGGTTTAAGCGGGCTATCGCTGCCGAGATTATGGTCTCGCGATCCACATAAAGCCTGCGAATATTTGCGATGTCAGAGACAGACCAGCCGATAATTTCGGCAATTTCGCGGTCATCAAGCCCGGCAAGGGCCAGCTCCGTTGCAGCATTTCCCCTCAAATCATGCCAGCGTTTTGACACACCGGCTTTGCGCCGTGCCTTTCCTTCGACCGTAGAAAGCCCATCAGGCGTCCATGGGCGGCCTTTCTGGCCTGTGAGCAGTGTCGGGCCTAGTTTAGGCGTTGCCGCTATCAGCGCGCGCGCTGCGGGCGTGAGCGGCACGATTACGCGCCGTCCGCGCTTGGATGTTGTCCAGTCAATATGTGTGCCATGAAATGCTGACCATGGAAGGTGGACCAGATCGCCTCTGCGCAGGCCGGTAAATCGCGCGAGATGCATTGCGCGTTGGAGGGCTGGGGATGCGTGCGCGCAAAAAGCCTCAATCTCTTGGGGCTCCCATATTTCCTTTGATCGATCTGACTTGTGCAAGCGCTTCAGGCGCGATGCGACATTCATCGTCATGTCGCCGTTATCGACGCCAAACGACAGGACTCGGCGCAGGATGGCAGCGGCCATGTCCGCCTTGCGTGGGTTGGCGGCCATTGCATCGCGCCAAGCCTTTACGTGGCGGCGCATTCTCTTGTCATCCATTACAGCGAGGGGTGCAGCCCCAAACTCTTCGCGGATCATGTCGAGGTATCGCCCATAATTCTTGCGTGTTGCCGGATTGAGACCTTGGTAATCCTGCGATGCCTTGTAGGCGACGATCAGTGCGGAGAAGGATTTGGGGTTGGGAAGGGACCGGCCATTGATCGCCTCGGCATGGCTGGCAATAAATTCGGTGCTTCCGGGAAGTCCTTTTAGGCGCGGTCCACCCCGCCACGCATAGTAATAAACGGTCGTTTTGCCATCGCCGCGCGTTGTTGTGACCTTGTGGACGCCTTTAAGCTGCACGGCCACCATCCTTGTTCTTCTCCCAAGCCTCGAACGGATCGCACGATACCGCCAACTGGTCGGGTGTCAAAATCATCACACTTCCATCTGGTTTGATTTCCACGGCGCCAATCTCCACGCCAGCCTTACGCACCGCACGAATGTAGCGTTCGATTACGTGTTGCTGAGGAGTGGATTGCGCAGCAGCCATGGTTACCTGTGAGCCTCGCCTTGCTCGGGGTGGTCCGCATGCGCTGGGTGGAAACGGTCTTGCGGGTAATGATAAGGGCCACGGTAGGGGCAGGGTTTGCCGATATCCGTTTCGTGGCCGCGAAATTTTGAAACAAATCCGCCACCGGGCAGAGGCTCTGAAATGATGCGGGAAATAGGCACCCGGATGCTGTCAGGGCTGTTCGGCTTGTCTAGCTTTTCGGCTTTGCTCAGTTTCCGTTCAACGGTTTGGTCACATGTCGCACGGCAGTCACCCGTTTTGGGGTAGTCAGGGTCAACATCAAAATACCGGCAGCATCGCCCACATTCTCGGCTCGCAGGATGCGCAGCATCCGAGGACACGGACACGGTTACGGGCTCATCTGATTTACTCATCTTTCTGCTCCATCGGCTTTAGCGATAACGCGACGAGTATCGTCCACACGTCTCAGCGCTGGAATTGCCGTTGATCGGATTTTCGAGAAGACTGACCTCAGTCCCGCTTCGTGGTCGCGAATGTAGTGTTTGCCAAGGCTGTCCTTGAACGCCTTAATGAACGCATCATCGCCGTAACCAACGAGGGCTTCTAGCGCGCGGCATTCTGACTCATTGAGTTGCATGTCTGCTCGCACGTCGATTGTGACTCTAATCATCTTTCTGCTCCTGTGCTGGGATGAGATACTCTGCGACAAAATCAGCGCTAAACTCGCTCTGCCAGCCGCAACTGGGGCATTCCATCTGCTCCCCATTCCAAACGGTTCGATGCAGGCGGCACCGTAAATGTGGGCAATAGGGCCGATACGCCGGGTCTTTCAGCATGTTGTCGCGAACAATGCTCATGCTGCGGTCCCCCATAAAATGCCCAACCAAACGAATTTGCAGGCGATATGCAGGGTTTGATCAAGGCGAAATCCGATGCGGTTAGAACACTTCAAGTCGTCAATGACGAAGTGAGCGATTGCCTCCATTACGCCAAGCCACCAAACCCCTGTAATCAACGCGACGGCACCGCCATGAATCGCGGCGTGCGCGCCTAATGCTTGCTCCCATGGAACGCCGGGGATAGGTGCGTGACGGTTTTTGGCCTTTGCCAGAAAATCACCTTGCAGGGGATAATCGCATAGGGCGTGAGCGGCGATCAGAAATATAGCGACTTCAATCATGTCTCACCTGTAGGGGCGGCGGAGAGCATGGCGCGGTAAACAAAGCCAACAGGCGCACCTCTGCCACATTCTTGACCGGCCTTCAGCATCGCCTCTGTTGGCACCCACGGAACCATCACCATATCGTCAGGGGCAGGCTCACTTACGGCGCTATCTGATGCACAAGGCTCCAAGGCTTCACGGATTACCTTCTCATAGTGGGCCTGTGCTGCGGTTTGGGCGGCTTCTAGGGTGGGGCAATCAAGCCCTACGTCTTGGTCGTCACCGCTGATATTCCAGCCTTCGCAAATGACATGAAACCGACAATCTTCGTGGCAAATGCTGTATCCGATGAACGGCGCGTCTGCGACCCAACATCCGTTCGTAAGTTGGCTCGGCTCTTTCCACTCAAGCGCCTTAACCTTCACGGCCTGCCGCAAGTCATCGGGTGCCTTACGGTCCAGCATGTCGGCCATGAAGTGAACCAACCCGGGCGAAACTTCCAAGTCGCCTCCAGACCGAATGCGATAGCAAAGCAATGCGATCTCATCGCGCGCCTTTTCTTCGGCTGTCATGGGTGTGTCGGTCATTGCGTCGGGCCTCCGTAAAGTTTGATCAGTGGGCCGCCGCCGGAAGCGATGCCGATTTGTTGGCTTTCACCTTGCGCGGTGCCGATTTTCTGCCCCTGCACATAGACCCGGCTGAACAATTCATAGGCGAGCTTGTCGCCGCGCCTGGCGCGGTCGTCGGTGCCGACCCGCATAGCCTGAAACTTGATGTGTCCCGTGCGAACATGGTGGGCGATTTCGTGGATCAGCTGCCGGTCGGTCAGCTCGCGGGGCGATAAAGCCGGTCTGTCCGTTTTTTCGTCAGCCACCGGATCCGGCGAACGGCGTTCGCCGGTTGCAGGGCTGTCGCGACCCTCTATCCTTGAACGTTCCTCCAGCGTGACGAAGTCCGGCGCGACCCGCGACCCATTGGGCAATTCGGTCAGCTCCCGCTTCGCAGGCGCGCCGGCACCATGCATGTCGCCGGCGCGGGCCTTGCGGGCATGACTGGCGCGGGTCTCGTTGGGATGGACCACTCCGTCGACCACCAGCAGGGCAAAGCGCTGTGTGCCGTTAAAGCGTGTGGTCTCGGTAATCACGCCGGCTTTCTCGGCGGCGGCAATCTCGATATCGCTATCGAGCGCGTCATAGCCTTCCAGCGCTTTCATACGCCCGGCGATGTCGGTTCTGGTCATCTTCGCCTGGCCGTCGAACACCGCATTTTCCCACCACATCACGTTGACGACGGGGGTTTTGGCCGCCGCGTCGTCGGCATGGGGTTTGGCGAGATCCGGTGTTTCCATGCGCGTGTCTTTGGCGCCGGCGTCCCGCAGGGCCTGGACAATAGCGCTGCGCTGTTTGTTGGTTCTCGCGATATTTGGATTGCCCCGGGTCAGCACGCGCCACAGCATCTGGTCGAGGGCTTCGCTGCGCGCGTTATCGTAGGAGTTCAGGGCCGGACTGTTGCGCGATATCCCGCCGCTGAAGCCGCCATCACTGTCCGCATAGTCGTGGGCAAAGCGCCAGCCGCCATCGTCACAATGGGCCAGTCGGATCTTCGCATGCGCGTGTTTCTTGTCCGCCCAGACGGTCTCTGTGAACTGGTCGGGGTAGACGCCATTCTCATTAGGGCTGACTTGTGGGGCGTCGTCGGTAGGTTGGTCCGTCGCGCGCTTTTCGGTGACCAGATCGCGGGCCTCGGTGACGCTGATCTCGCCGGCGGCAAGGCGCGCCTGGTCGGCGGGTTTAAGCTCGCGCAGCTTGATGCGCTGCTGGACATAGCGCCGGCCGCTGGTTTCCGGGTTGGCCTGACCGATGGCGCGGGCAATGTCGGCGGTCGACAGGCCCAGCTGTGTGGCGCGATAAAAGGCGTTCGCATCATCCATCGGGTTGAGGTCCACACGCTGGCTGTTCTCGGCCAGCTGAGCGAGTAGGCGTTCGCCATCATTGTCCAGATCGGTGCGGATGATCGCCGGGATGGGCTTCCCATCGCTTTGTGACAGGCTCCAGGCGCGCCAGCGGCGCTCCCCCCAGATCAGAATATACCAACCCGGTTGATCCGGATCCGGGCGCGCGCCAATGGGCTGCATTAAGCCGCGCTCATCAATATCCGATGCGAGCGACCATAGGTCATCGGCATCGCTGCGCGGATTGTTCGGGTCGGGGCTGATCTTTTTGGGGTCGATCAGGGACAGGCCGTCGCCTACGCGCGGGGCTTCATCGCCGGCGGGTAGTGTGTTTGAGCCCGTCGGGGTCTCTCCTGCCCAGAGCGCGGCGTGGGTTTGACCGAAGTCGGTAATGGTCAGCGGATCCAGCGTGATCAGGCCTGCGGCCTCGATGCGTTTAAGGTCCCGGCGAATGTTGGACGGCACCGCTTTGTGGCGCTCGGCCATCGCCTTGATGTCGGGTGCCGTGCCGCCATCGGCCAGCCGCGTTTTTATGTCGGCAATCAGCGCAAAGACGTGATCGGTGAGGGTGAGGGTGCGGGCTGTCATGCTGGGTCTCCCTGTCGGCGGCGCCATAGTCGTGCGTGGCGCGGTGTGCCGATTTCGGTCGTGTCATTGAATTTGAAACTGACGGTCTGTCCGATATCGGCCATTGTGAATCTGTGGTTTTTCGCCTGCAGGGGCAGGGCGCGGCCGCGCCAGCGGGTTTGCAGCGCACCGGCATTCAAAATGCCGGTGATCACCGCCTCATCGTCCTGGACACGCTTGTATTTCAACAGCGAGGAATAGCGCCCATGGTCGCGGCCGCCATGATAGCGGCCATAGGGATTGCGCAGAATAATGCCGTCGCAATCGCCGCGCTCTGCGGCCTCGGCTTCAAAGCGTTTAAGGTGGGCCAGTGTTTCAATTCGCTGCCCGCTTAGACAGTTGAGTCTTGCGTCGCCGATAATCTCCGGTTCGGGAAGATCGCCCAGGCGGTCTTCGGTCATCGCCACGTCGCGCAACCGGTCGAACACGAAATAGGTGAAGGGCACGATGCCGGTGTGATGGTTGATCAGCGACAGGGTGGCGTCAAAGCCATCCTCTGCGCGCAATTCACCATCGACATCTTTCAGGGCAAATTTGCGCAAAGCGGCATCCAGATCACGATTGACCAGCGGCTTGCCGCTGCGCGTGCGCGGTACGCCGCCGTGGTCAATCCATACCCTTACGCCGTCGATTTTGGGTTGGGCGATGACCGGCAATTCTACGTCGCGCATGGATTTCAGCGTCCCTGCCTGCATAGGGCGGCGCAGTGGTTTGGCGCGGTGTACCGGGCGATTGTCCGGCGTGTGGGTCCGGCAGGCAGCGTGAAACACAGTGCCGGTCAACGTGACGCGCTGACCATGAAAGGTGAGATCAACAGATTGCGTGGCCGGCGTCATGCTGCGCCGCCTGATTCTGGCTGCGCGAAACCGCGTTCGTCGATGGGGATCAGGTGATGGCAATCCTCGGCGACCGTCACGCCGCGATAATGGGTCGGCCCGTCGCAGAGGATCCGGGCGCGCCCGGTTCGCGGGTATAGTGCGGCGATAGTGCCGGTGACCTCGACCCGGCCGCGCAGCATCGTGACGCGCTCGCCAACATGGCGATGTGTCTGGGCGCGTCGCGCCAGGAATTGGGGCAGGGAGATAACCTGTCCCGTTGTCGGAGGGTGGGGGGTGAGTGACATTTTCGGCTCCCAAATCAGGCGAACGGCGTTCGCGTCGGGATCGGTCATAATCGCATAAAAATACGAATTCAAGAAAAAATCGCAAAATACCACGAATCTCAGTTATCAACACTTGGTGGAGTTCGGCGTGTTCTGCCAGAGATTCGGCTGTTTCCAGCTAGAAGACTCGGCCTGTATTCGCTAGTGTCCGGCGAGTAGGTCGTGCCGAATAAGGATCGATTATGAAAGAGCGGCTTCGGGTCGGGTGTTTATCGGTAGCATTGGCTCTCGCAGGCTGTGCGACAAGCGGTCAATTATACGAAGTTCGCTACGTCGGCGTTCGGGCCGATCAAGCGGATTTTCCGATCTCGACCGTGGTTCATCTAATCGACGAGACAGGGCCTTTTTTCTTCCAGTCGGATCCGGGTCGGCTTTTTTCTTGTGAGCGCGAGCTGGTACTGGACAACGCGTTTTTGGGACCGGCTGGCTCCGAGGCTCGCCGGGCGTTGCACGAAGCTCTAGACGTTCGGGCGCAATCATTTCGCGAAGTAAGATTGGAGTTAACGGTCACGCATGTTGGCGTGGCTTGGCGGCCGGGGCTATGGCGTGCCACCCCGATTGTCGAGGCAGGTTTGATGCTACAGCTTACGGCGGCCGATGCGTCCTTTCCCGAGGATCTTGTGTTTCGTGCGCGGACCGAGTCGGTCGTGGTCGATAGCGACGGAGAATGTAGCGCGATTCTTGAAATGACCGAACGGGCAATTGGCGAAGCCTATCGCGCAGGATTGAGTGATCTATCAGTGCAGCTTGCAACGACTATTGCCGCCGCGCCCCGGTAACTAACTGTTAAAATACGAGATTCTGGATAGACACCACAACGAAAGCTATGCGGATACGGTCGGTGTCTCCGTTTTCATCAAGCTCGATTTCGGATTGATGGTCTGGATGATCAGAAACGGGCTTCAAGATGAAGCCATCGTCACTTCGGTGTAGCTCCTTGATGGTGTATTCGTAGTTTCCGGATCGCTCGCGTTCGAAAACCACCAGAGGATGGTTCGAGCGCTGCGCCAATGCTTCAATGCCGCCAGGGAACGATTCATATGGCACTACGATGGCGGTGCCACCGTCCTGTATAACGCGGTTGCAGCTTTCGCCCGAAACGCGCATGGCAAATTGTACTTCTGAGGGAAAGCCCTGGTGGGGTACGAACGATATTGATCCTTTGTTCGCGTCCATATTGATCGCCTCGCGCCAAGCGCCAGCTTCAACAACCCCCACAATTTTTGCCACCGGCATCTCGGCCAATGATAAAGGCAAACTTAAGGCCCCTTCCGCTTTTTCAGAAAATAGCTCAACGACCGAAAGGTTAACGGCGCCGGCAAGTTTTTCCTCGGTGATGCCACGCATCGACGTCGTGCGACCGCTCAGGAAGGCGCGCAAGGTGCCTTCAGGTATCCCCGCCATTGTTGCCCAACGATGAGGGTTCAGGCCCAACCGATTCATGGTGCGGCGCAATGCTTCGCGGCGATCATCGTGCGTGTTTTTTGTCATCAGCATGTGACTAGCAAACGCCTTCGCGCCCTGCATTCGCAAAGAATTACGAATTGTGGTTTGACAAACTCGTCAAAAACGACGAATTGTTATTCCTATGAAACCGAACCTCGCACCTCACACGCCGACAGAATCGATTCTGTCCGAGCTGGCACAACAGTTGACCGGGCCGCGCGGGTACCGGGCAGAACTTGAACGATTGAGCGGTGTGCCCGAGCCATCGCTTCGGCAAATGGCGTCTGGCAATTGGCGCCCCAAAAGCATCGATAATCTGATCAAGGTCGAGAGGGCGCTTTTGCGTCTTGCAGCACGCAGCGGTGCACAGGGTGGGTCGGAATGACGGCCCGTCCCGCATTTCGGGCAGGCCGGGCGCGTGTCGGCGGGTTTGGCGGTAAGCGCTGTTTCGAGATGGCGAACGCGTGCTTCGAGCGCATCGACCCGTTCCGGCGTGGCCTTCATGCCCTTCCACACCGGCCATGTTTCCAAAATTGCCTGGAGGTCTTTTAGCATGTCGCCATCCCCGAAATTTGTGCCGGAGGGAGATCGTATGATGCGATTCCCATCGAACATCGAAACCCTGCGCGTTGTAGTCGATTCCTGCGGGACGGTCACGCTGGAGCATGGCTTCAACAATGAGGTCCGGCGCATCCAGATGTTCGCCGCCGATGCCGAGGATCTGGCGCGGCGTCTTCAGGCCGCCGCGAACGCCGTTCGCCCGCCCGAATCGCAGGCCCAGCCATGAGCAGGCTCGCCTCACCTCTTCACCTCGTCCGTCCCGTGTGGGCGGACCGAATTTCCCTCGGGTTCCTGCGCTTTTCCAACGGCGCGCCCCGGCACGGACGGGGTGAAGATCTTTTCATCAGCCAGCCAGCGCGCGACCGTTTTGTCGCGCGCAGCATTGGCGGGCAGGCCCAGCCGTTCGGCAATGTCGGCGCACAAGGCCGGATTGATCTCTGTCTGTGTCATGGCTGCACCATGCCACACGCGAACGCCGTTCGCCGATTGGTTTGCGCTCAGGATTCCCAAAGATGAGCGGCGTGGCGCGATCTCCGGCCCACCGCTTGCTGGGTGCGAATATTTATACCGCGCTGAAAGCGGCTACGCGCCGGGCGTTTAGCGATAATGGCGGCGTGACCGATCTGGCCAAGGACACGCGCGGCTGCGCAGAGACGCTGCGCAATTATCAAACCCATGGCCATGACAGTTTTGCGCCGATCGATGTGATCGCAGACGCCGAGGCCGGTGCGGCGCGCGCCTATGTCACCGAAGTGCTGGCCCGCCTGGCCGGTTACGATTTGGTCCCGCGCCCGGAAATCCTGCCCGGTGGCGGCGCATTCCATGAAGCGCTGCGCGAGGCGGGCGAAATGATTGCCGCGACCGCCGCCGCCTTGGCGGATGGACGGGTCGATCACACTGAAGCGCCGGGTGTGTTGAAAGAACTGGACGATGCCGCGCGCGCCATCGCGGTCGCACGCGCCAAGCTCGTGGATGATCACAAGCATTTGGAAGGCGGTGCGTCATGAGGGACGGGAGGCAGCAACCGGGCGGTCCCGTTCCAATCTTGGGTGGCCGTGTGGATCTCAACCGCTTTATGGCGGGCTGGATCAATGCGATGGGCTGGCGCCGAGCCCACTTTATCCAGTTCAACCCAGTGGGCGGCATGACCGCAATTTGCGGATCGCGATTGCCGTTGAGTGGCGCAGACGCAGTCAGCTGGGTCATCTGGGGTCCGGCCGATTATCCGCCACGGTGCGCGCGTTGCCAGAATGCACTGGAGGGCGGCGCATGACTCGCCGCGCCCTTGCTTCTCCGCCAAAAGATTTGCCGCCCTGTTTTCGTGCCGGGTGCTGGGCGGAAGCCAATTATGGCTTCAACGTGTTTCGGCTGGGCAAGATCTCGTCGGAAATTCATGCTTGCGAAGAGCATCGCATCGAAGCCGAACGCCTGGTCTTTGGCGGGCGGGTGACCGGCTATCCCGACGGGTTTGTCGAGCGGGCGGCGTCGCAGCGGCATCTACCTATAACCGAAGGCTTGTCCGGTACGGCTCGCAAGGCCCCCGGCACACCGGAATCGACCGGTGTTGAGGGCGCTCGCGCCCAACACGGCGTTCAGCGCGCAGGCCAATCACCGAGAGGGGCGGCGCCAGTTACTGCTGCGCCGCCCCATGGCGGGCAGGGGGATTTGCTGTGAGGCGGCGCGGGCAAACCTCACTGATCGGCCTGGTGTCAGTGGCCGGTGCACTGATGGCGCTGGCGCTGTGCGCGCTCCTGTTTGCCGCGGGGGTGTGGTGATGGTTAAGCGCCAGCACATACCCATTCGCGTCGATTGGGGCGGGGGTGAGTTTGTTGCCGTGTTTGCGGTCGATCTGGGCCGGCGCGCGCGGGCCCTGGTGTCATTGAATGTGCCGCGACCCTTCACCCCGTCGCGAACGACGTTCGCGGTGCGCGCTCTGCCATCGCTGCTGATGGCGGCTGAAACGCTGGAGCCTTTCTTTGCCGATCCGGACGGCGCGCTGACGCGTCTGGCCGATAACCAGCGACCGCATGGATCCGCGCTTGGTGCGCTGGCCGAGGCCGCTATGCGCGCCGAAGCGGCCAGTGACCCGGAGCTTCTGGCGGCACTTTTTCGCCATGAGTTGGGTCTGCAGGCGGCGGACACCGTACCGGGTCACCCGATCATTGAAGATTTTCCAGGCCCCGCGCGGCCGAGCGCCGACGAGGTGGCGATGCTGTGCGGTTCAACCAAAAAGGAGACTGGCTGATGGCTATCGTGAACGAAGATTTGCCGGGCGAATTTCACAAACGTTTTCCGGATGGGCTGGAATTTCCTGATGACAGGATTTCCGGCGAGGGCGAGCAACATGATCGCCTGCGGGCGAGCGATGGCCGGCCGGATGACCCGTTTGTCGGCCAATGCCCCGTCGACGATGTGGCGCGCAAATATCCGGGGTCGTCATGACCGGGTTTGATCTGTCCATACTGTCCGGTTTTTCCGGTCTGCTCATCTTTTGGGTCTGGACGGGGCGCAGCCTGCAGGCGCGCGGCGCGGTGCTAGCTGCAATCCCGGCCTATGGCTTTGCCGGTGTGTGTGTGGCGTTCGCCCTGATCTTTGTGCTCGTCCGCTTTGGGGGTGCGCCATGACGAACCGCATCGATGGCTCAGCCAAGGGTCAACTTCAGGCGTTTGTCGCTCGAATTGAACGGATCAATGGCGACATTGCCGAGCATCAGGAAGACCGCAAGGCGGTATTCGGTGAGGCGAAATCCTCCGGGTTTGACGTCAAGATTCTGCGCAAGGTCATTGCGCTTCGCAAGAAGTCGAAGAGCGAGGCCGATGAGGAAGCTGCGCTGCTCGAACTGTATCTCGAAGCGGTGGGCTGGGACGGCACGCCGCTCGGTGCCCATGCGAGTGATGCGCCATGACCGCCTGGTCCGCTCTCAAACATGATCAGCGCACCGGCCTGGGCTGGGAGGCGCTGAACCGCGCCGTCAGCGATGCGGTGGATGCCGCCATAGACAGCTGTGGCGGGCGTTTGAGCGTGGAGGGCGGGTGCCAGGCCGCGTTTGAGGCGCTCGGCGATCTGGGCGTGGCGGATCTGTCGACCGATGAGGCGATCGACCGGGCCGCCGCCGAGCTGTCTGCAAATTTGGCCGATCTGGGTTTGATGAAAATCGGCGCCGGTGCGGTGGCCGTCCAGGCCATCACCTATCTGCGGCGCCGCGATATCGATCTGGGCCCGGCCCGGTCGCGCGTGGATGCGACGCCAGGCGGAAAACCGGTTTTACAGCAGGGGGCACGCAAATGACGGATGCACAATTTGATGCGCTGTGCGCGAAAATTGCAGACCTTTACAAGGTTACAGCTGACGATCTGAAGGGCCGGTGTCGCAAGGGCGCGGTCGCGACCGCGCGCCACTGTCTGATGACGGTGATGGCAGGTTTGAACATGTCTGGTGTCGATATCGGTCGATATCTGGGCCGTCATGCCTCGTCGGTCAGTTATGGCCTGGCACAGTTCAAAAAGCAGATCCGCACCAATCCACAATTGCGCGCCTTTGTGGCAGCACGTATCGCTGAAATCGGCTCTATTACCCCGCCAAGCGCTCCGAAGGTTTTGACGGCCGACAAGATCGCGCGCGCCGTGGTGGCGGCCGGTCGGGTTTTTGGAGTCGCGCCGGATCTGGTTTTGACTTTGAAGGGCCAATCGCGCGAGGCGCGCCAGGCGGGCCGTGCCCGGCGGGCGGCCATGTTTGCTCTAGCGCGTGTGTTCAACCAGCCCGTGGACCGGATTGCCTGCCTGATAGGCGGGTATCGTGACCCGCGTTCGGCGGGTGCATCGCTGCGCTATGCCCGGCAAAACCGCGAGGATCGCTCGGCGGCGGTGCGGCGCATTGCCGAAGCGCTGGAATGGTCATTCAAATTCGCAAATGCCAGCGCATCTGCGCCAACGCCGGTTCCGGAGACGGTTCGGGCGACGAAAGTGGAATCCGCCTGCGCGACCGAGCCGAAACCTCAGCGCGAAAAACCGGTGCGGTTGAATGGCTGGACGGATCGCGAAAAGGCGCGGCTTACCGCCGGGCGGGCGCACGGCGAAACCTATGCCGGATTGATGGTCGTGCTTCCGGGACGCAGCGAGAATGCGATCAAGGTGCAGGCCCGAAAAATGGGCTTGGCAAAGCCACGTGCGGCCCGTCAGGCCCGCAAAACCGACGCCGCCCGCTGGACGCCCGCCGAGGATGCGATTATTCGCGAACGGCGTTCGCGCGGGTTCAGCTGGCGCCAGATCGCCCGGCTGCTGCCTGGACGGACGCCAGCGGCGGTTCTCGATCGCGCGGCGCGCCATCTCAATTTGACACCGAAAACGTCCAAACCGGCGCATCTGCCAATCCCCGAATCTGTGCCGGCGTCCATACCCAAAGGGTCGCCGCAAACCGGCGGGCATGGCCAGTGGAGCGTGGACGAAATTGCGGTGCTGCGCGAGGTCGCAGACCGGGGGTATTCGATGGCAACGGCTCTGTCACGCCTGCCGGGACGGGACATGAATGCGGTCGGCAGCAAGGCACGCGCGCTCGGCCTTGATCTGAGTGGACCGTCAGCGCCGCGCGTGGTGCCGGGTGCGGAATTGAGTTCCGGACCGGCGATTGACGGTGCGGTCAATCGCGGCGTCGAGGCCGTGCTGTCCCTGAAGCCCGGCCAGTGTAAATGGCCGGTCGGCAATCCAAACGGTGCCGAATTTAGGTTTTGCGCGGCGGCCAAGGCCAGTGGTGATCGCCGCTATTGCGCCGAGCATGCCGCGCTCGCGGGGCGGCGCTACAACACGGCCAAGCGTAAGAAAAACGCCATGGACGTGACCGGCGTTCTCGACCAGCTGGATAATCGTCGCAAGAGGATGTCGGTATGAGCGGGCGCACCCCGGCCCATATCGCTTTGGAGGCGTGTCGCGTCGAAAATCGCAAGCTGCGCGATGAGAACGCGGCTCTGCGCGCCTTGCTCGATGAGCCAGGCTTGCCAGAAGGCGTGATCGAGTTCGGGCCAATCGACTGGAATTTGACGGCGTGTGAAGCGTTTATCATCACCCGCCTGGCGCGTCTTGGCCGGTATGATCCGCGCCGCGATTTTGGCTGGCCCGGACCGTCCGGCGACGCCATTTCAAAGCGCTCTATCGACGTGATCGTGCTGTATCTTCGCCGCAAGATAGCACCGTTCGGCGTGACAATTGTCGCCGTGCGGGGTGCGGGTTTCATCGTTGACCCGATGGTGCGCGCGGGGCTCGCCGCCGCGCTGGATGGGCACTGTGGGGCGGTGATCCACCCTGCCGGGAAGGCGGTGGCGGCATGAGCGGTTTTGTGCAAGGCCTGGTGTGGATGACACGCGGGCTGGGCGAGGTGAAAATCGTGTCGGAATCCTCGGTCAAGGCGGTGCTGGCGCGCATTGCCGACGCTGCGAGTGATGAAGGCGAGGGGCTGCGCCCGCTGGCGTTGTGCTATCTGGCCGATGATACCGGGCTGAAAGAGCGCCAGGTGCAGCGTGCGCTAGCCCGACTGAAAGCCGCCGACGTGCTGGACGTGGCCGTCGACACCGGGCGGGGTCGCGGCAAGGCGGCGCTTTACAAAATCGATCTTGACGCCCTGTCGGGCTTCATTCCGCTGGAAAAATTACCCGCAGGCCTGCGCGCCCGGGTGGTTGCAGCCTGTCGCGGAGAGGGTGACGGGGGTGCGCCAGAAAACACGTCAAATTGTCGTGTTTTGGACGGTGATAAAAGACGACAGCAAGCCGCACAAAAGACGACAATAGAGACCGTAAAAGACGACTCTACAGACACCCACTACGTATCTACGAAAACTACAAAAAGGCGCGGGCGCGCGAGCGAGGCGAAACGCTCTCGCCGCCCGGCGCCTGATGCGGGGGTGCCACCACCGGTGACGCTGGCCGATCTGGGCGAGCTCGCCGGGGCTGAGGGCGCGCTGGTCCGTGCGGCGCTCAATGGCTGGCAGAAGCCCGAACGCATCAAGCCTTTCATCGGGCGGTTCCGGGTTTTGATG
>Ga0316206_1000579_pt1 | contig 45231 bp, 43 predicted proteins | sample 6monthpyrite_MG_FD_204942 | JGI IMG/M metagenome (GOLD analysis project Ga0316206, IMG submission 204942) | Microbial mat bacterial communities from mineral coupon in-situ incubated in ocean water Damariscotta River, Maine, United States -... | ecosystem: Environmental > Aquatic > Marine >...
TTGAATCTGTTAAATAATATTGGTTTAGATCAGGCACGAAATCTTGCGGACAAGGAATCGAGTATTTTACTGGGCCTGCAGTTTGAAACCATTAGCTACGGCCTTCAACTCAGCCAGATCGATTCGGCTTTTTCTAATAGTCACTACCAATATGCCAGCCTGAATTTACACAAAAATTTCAGTTCGCAATGGATACTTGCGGCCAATGTAGATTTTCCTCTGGATGATGGTCTGTTGAGTGCGGGCATAAGTCTGGGTTATCTGTGGTGATTGTTAAAAACCGTGTCAACCAAAGTTGAAGGTCTGCGTTATTAATAGGTAAGCGATTTATAATAGGTTAAAGCACAGGCGTGAATACAGTTAGTCACCTACAACGTTTTGACACAAGGGAATACAGTAATATCAGGCAGAATACGCAAAACCAGCAGGCATTAAATCGCTTTCTCACCGATGTTGAAAGGCGGGCGTATCGCATGGCGGAAATAGCCACGGGTAATCCGCAGGATGCCATGGATCTGGTGCAGGAAGCGATGCTGGGACTGGTCAAAAACTATGCCCATAAAAATCCTCAGGACTGGGGGCCGTTATTTCATCGGATATTGCAGAACCGTATTCGTGACTGGTATCGGCGCAACAGTGTGCGTAATAAAGTGATTGGCTGGTTGGGACTGAGTGGACCCCGTCTGGGCGGGCAGGGCCTGAGCGGGCACAACCTGGGTGTAAAAGAAGATGAGGCCATGGACCCGATACAGAGCGCAGCAGATCTGCACGGCAAAACCCCGGAAGATCATGTGCGCAGCGATGACACAATTGATGCACTGGATGACGCACTAAAACAGCTTCCCCTGCGTCAGCAACAGGCCTTTTTATTGCGTAACTGGGAAGGCCTGAATGTGCAGCAAACCGCCAGCGCCATGGGCTGCTCACAAAGCAGCGTTAAAACCCATTATTCAAGGGCCGTAAAAAGTTTACGTCTCTCACTGGAGAACCATTATGAAGCCGGATGAAAAAGCATTTTTAAAGCACACCCGCAAAGTGCTGGATGAAAGTGCAGAGGCACTGGATGCGGCAACCCTGTCACGTTTGAACCAGGTGCGCCAAAAAGCTCTGCAAAGTGCCCAGCAAAGTCAGCAGCAGCTTACAGGTCGCCGTTTTATGGCATTTAAAATGCCTGCGGCGATTGCCGCCAGTGTCAGTATAGTCCTGTTTGGTAGCTGGTTAATGTTGTCACAAACTCAGCTGACAGGCCCCGATAAACTCGCTCTGGACCAGCTGGCTTATGATGATGAGGATATCAATATGCTGGTCTCAGACGCCGAGCTGGAATTACTCGAGCAACTGGAGTTTGTCAGCTGGCTGGTTGTGCAGGAACTGGAAAAAAATAATGCGGGTTAATCGATTGTGTAAAGAGGCGGTGTTTTACAGCCTGTTGATCAGTAGCGCTGTTTATTCCGCGATGCTACTGGCGGACGAATTACCGTCGCTGGATTTTCTGGAATACCTGGGATCTGAAGAAAATCAGGTAGATGACCGATGGACCAGCCCGGTAGACCTGGACATAGAAAACTATTTAGTCGCTAACCAGCCCCGGCCCCAGTTTAGGCCAGAATCGCCGGACACTAGCGAGGATGACCAACATGAATAAAATTTTTAATCGTTTAATTATTGTACTCAGCCTGTTATTGCCGATACCTGTTGCCAGTGCGTCGGATGCTGCTGACAGTCGTATGGCCAGCAGCACAGCAACAGCTGCAACCATTAGCTGGGACTCACTCAGCCCCCAGCAACAAAAGGTGCTGGAGCGGTTTAAGGCGCAGTGGCAGCAAATGCCGGGACAGCGTCAGGAACGGCTTAGCAAAGGTGCTGAGCACTGGAGCAATATGCCCCTGGAACAACGCCAGAAAGCCCATCAGCGGTTTCAGCGCTGGCAAAAAATGTCGCCTGAAAAGCGCCAGAAACTGCGTAAACGGTTTATGCAATTTCAGAAAATGTCTGAAAAACAGCGCATAGCACTGCGCAAAAAGCATGCATGGTTTAAAAAATTACCCCCGGAAAAGCGCCAGGCTCTGCGCCAGCGCTGGCAGAAACTATCCCCGGAAAAACGCCAGGCGGTGCGTCAGCGTCTGCAGAATCTGACCCCCGCGCAACGCCAGCGTTTAAGGCAGCGAATAATACAGAACAGAATAAATGAAGGGACCGTCAGGTGATTGTTAAATAAGACTTCATAAGCGATGATTAATTTCACAGCTTATGAAGCATTTTTGGTGAATTTCAGAGAAAGCAGTGCCTGCTCTAAAAACGAAATAATTTTATAAGATGGTTAATTCAGCGGTGCTTCAGGCTTTGTGTTATCCATTGCCAGTGCTGAGGTATCAATATTCAGGTTCGCATCAACCACAGACTGGGCGCTTGCTGACAGGTCATTTAAGCCCAGTGCTTTATAGGCCGTCACCATAATTGTCAGGGCATCACGACTGGCCGGCGTTGTGGGGTAGGTTTCAAGCACATACTGCCCGCGCCTGGCCGCCGCTAACCAGGCTTTGCGTTTTATATAGTATCTTGCCGCGTGCAGTTCGGCTTGCGCCAACTTGTTACGTAGAAAAACCATATGCTGATATGCATCAGGTGCATAGCGACTGTCTGGGTAACGTTCAACTAAAGTTGAAAAACTTCGTAAAGCTTCTCCCATAGATTTGTTATCATGTTGTGCCAGATCCCGGGGGAAAAGACCATCCATAAAACTGCTTCCCCGGTTGTAGTCCGCCAGGCCTTTTAAATACCAGGCATAGGCAACGTTCGGGTCGCGGGGATTGATGCGGATAAAGCGGTCAGCAGCGGCAATGGCTGATTCGGGCTCGTCGAATTTATAATAGGCATAAGCTACGTCCAGCTGGGCCTGCCGTGCATAGGGGCTAAAGGGAAAGCGGGCTTCGAGGTTTTCGAGGTGTTTTATGGCTTCTTCAAATTCTCCGGCTTCCAGCGCTAAGGTGGCCTCGTCATAAAATTCGAGGGGGCTCCAGCTGGCATAAGGGTCAGATTTAACGCCATCTTCGCTGCAGGCGATGAGAAACAAAGATAGAATAAGGGCAGAAAGTAATTTGATCATAATGGGTGCATCTTAAATGGCTGTGTCGATAGTGTCTGTCGTAAATTAATTATAGTCATCAATATAAATCAGGGTTAAGCAGTGTTATATAAAAATGTTCCGGCATTATACAAGAGATTTCATCTATGTCCGATGGGTTAAATCATGAAATCGTAAAAATATCCATTCCGTTGGAATATGCCTCACAGCGGTTAGACGCTGTTCTGGTCAAAATGTTCCCGGATTATTCCCGCAGTCGTCTGCAGCTGTGGATAAAGGCTGAGCGAGTCTGGCTCGACGGCGTGATTCCACGACCCCGCGATAAAGTGATTGGCGGAGAAATGCTCGAACTGCATATCGAGCATGAAAATCTCGATGAGAGTGTGATTCCACAGGACATACCGCTGGATATTATCTACGAGGATGACACCATTCTGGTGGTTAACAAACCTGTGGGGCTGGTGGTGCATCCCGCCGCCGGACATGCGGATGGTACCCTGCAAAATGGTTTGCTATTTCATGATGAAAAATTACATGAAGTGCCGCGCTCCGGCATTGTGCACCGGCTGGATAAAGATACTTCCGGCCTGCTGGTGGTGGCGAAAACCCTTAAGGCGCATAAAATTCTCGTTGAGCAGTTACAGGCGCGCACTGTACATCGGGAGTATCATGCTATTGTTTTTGGCGTGCTCACCGCTGGCAGAACCATTGATATCGGCATTGGCCGCCATGGTCGCGACCGTAAGAAAATGGCAGTAAAGCCGGAAGGCAAGCAGGCAATTACGCATTTTCGCGTGCTCGATCGCTACCGGGGGCACAGCCGCATAAAGGTTAATTTAGAAACCGGGCGTACCCATCAGATACGTGTACACATGGCTTACGTAAAGCATCCGCTGGTGGGGGATCAAACCTACGGCGGGCGTTTACAGCTCCCAGCGGGCTGCAGTGATGAGCTAAAGGCGATGTTACGCAGCTTTGGTCGTCAGGCATTACATGCACGCAAGCTGGGTTTAGTGCACCCGGAAACGGGTAAACCCATGGAATGGCAGGCCCCCTTGCCGGATGATATGAAGGCATTGATTGCGGTGCTGGAAGCGGATATTACTCAGGACGTGGATGACGATGAATACTATATGGACGATTTTTCTGATGAATATATGGATGAATATACGGATGAACCTTAAGGCGTTTCCCGGCAAACTGGGGCGACTTGAGTGGCTATAGATATTTTAAAGCCCGCCAGCTTTATTAAACCAGCGAGTTTTATTAAACCACAATGGCCTGCTGCAAAAAATATTCATGCATTTTGTAGCACACGAAACCCCATGCATAACACGCCGCAAAACACATCGGCTCAAACCCCATCAGTGCAAACCCCATCAGTGCAAACTCTGGGGACATACGACAGTTTTAACCTGGCCCTGCATGTTGAAGATGACGCCCAAAAGGTTGAAGCCAATCGACAGCAATTAGTCGAGCAATTAAATCTCCCCGGTGAACCGTTGTGGCTAAATCAGGTGCATGGTCACCGGGCGGTCAATGCGGCACAATTTTCAAACAGGCTTCCCAATGCGGATGCATCTTTTAGTGATCAGCCCAATCATGTTTGCGCCGTGATGACGGCCGATTGCCTGCCGGTATTAATTTGTAATCTCAAAGGCAGTAAAGTGGCCGCTGCCCATGCCGGGTGGCGTGGGCTGGCGAACGGGGTCATCGAAAATACTGTTGCCAGTTTAAATGAAAGCCCCCATCGATTACTGGTCTGGCTTGGGCCAGCCATCGGGCCACAGGCATTTGAAGTGGGGGAAGAGGTGCGTGATGTTTTTGTAAAAGAGCTACCCGCCACCGTTGGCGCTTTTAAGCAAAGCCGCAGTGGACATTTTTTGGCGGATATTTATAAACTTGCACGATTGCGTTTAAAAGCGATGGGTATTGAGGCTGTTTACGGAGGCGAGTATTGTACCTTCACTGATGCGCATCACTTTTATTCCTATCGACGGGATGGTAAAACAGGGCGGCAGGCGAGTTTGATCTGGTTTGAATGATTTAAAGTTAAAAGCAACTGGTCCGCGAATAAACGCACATAGACGCAAAAAATTTAGTTAATGCGCCGCAGGCACACGACACATAAAAAGGCATTGGCTTTTATTTGCGTTCATTCGCGGACAAAATGCTTTTTATGTTTATAAAAAAATGGAGAAACAAATGAAGTGGTCAGTCTTAACATTGGTTGGTGCAGACCAATCAGGAATAGTGGCAGCGGTAACCGATACTTTATATCAGCGGGGCTGTAGTCTGGCACAGGCTTCAATGATGCGGCTGGGGGCAAACTTTGCCATTATGCTGCGGGTATCCCACGACGAAGATAAAGATCTGCGGGATATTTTAAGTGACATTTGCACACGCATGAATTTGCATTTACATATTGATGAAGATGCGACCGATGCTACTGCAAGTCTTGAACCTGATGTGCAGGTAACAGTTTACGGTGCAGATAGAAGTGGCATCGTGGCACAGGTAACGTCAGCACTGGCGCAGGCAGGCCTGAATATTATCGACCTTGAAACCGATGTAGCGGGCACTAAAGAAAAACCCATTTACATAATGAATCTGGAAGGCGTAGCTGAAAATGGTTTGGCGCCTTTACAAACTGCTATTGAAGCGTTGGATTCAGATATTGAAATCAATATAGATGAAATAAATACTTTAAGAGGTTAGGCGTAAATGGAGATTTTGATCTATCCCGATCAGCGCTTAAAGCAACTGTCTGAAAGTGTTGAAACCATCGATAAAGAAATTTTAGCGTTTATTAAGAAGCTTGAACAGACTCGCTTAGCCGGGCCAGGAGCGGTGGGTATTGCTGCACCTCAGGTTGATATGTTTAAGCGTGTGGTGATTGTGGATGTCTCCAATATGCGCAAGCCGGTCGATAACCACGGGCATATGATAATGGTTAATCCGGAAATTACCGAATGGGACGGTATGGCGATGGGCCGTGAAGGATGTTTGTCGGTGCCGGATTTTACCGGCAATGTGATTCGGGCAGAAAAAATTAAACTGCGCTATACCGATGAAACCGGAAAAGATCATGAAATAGAATCCAGTGGTTTTGAAGCTCGGGCGATTCAACATGAAATGGATCATCTGGATGGGTTGCTGTTTCTGGATAGACTGGTGAGCCGACGTAGTGACTTGTTTCAGCGCAAGGCTTATAAAAAATAAGTATATTAATATAAAGATAGAGTTAATGCGGTCATTTGCATTTTTCGCGTTGTCTTTTAATTTTTAAGTTAAAAATCAGGCTATATCAGAGCATCCTTAAAAATAACCTATCACCGGCTAGCAACAACATATTCACCAATAATCATCTATTATTAAATTAATCGGTAACCGTTAAATTATAAAAGTATGTCAAAGGGAATAAAGCTTGATCCACAGAAGTCGAATGCACTGGCTATTAGTCTGTGTGATATTGGTATATGCGATTATTGCCTGCCGCCATCCCCCAGCCTGAGCTTTACTAATTCCTGGGCTAAAATTCTGGGCTATACAGCCGACGATATCCCCTCAGCAGAAATTTTTCAAAGCTGGTGGGGGCAGAAAATTCATCCCAGTGATCACGCCAGAGTGATTCGCCAGTTCAATCAACTTTATTCCGGTGATATCAGAAAACTCTGTAGCAGTTTGCGTTTTAAGCGTAAACAGGGAGACTGGTGTGAAATTGAAATATTTGCCAGTGTAGTTAAACGCGATGAGAAAGGCTGGGCGCAGCATGTGTTTACCTCTATCCGAGATTTAACTAACAGTGAAAACAGATACAAAAGAATTGTCGAAAACCTGAATGAGGGCATCTGGGTAATTGACCGCTACAATAATATTCGATTCGTAAATCAGGCACTGGCGGATATGTTGGGATACAGTATTGAAGAAATGCTGGGGCGCTCTGTTTTTGATTTTGAAAATGAAAACAATCAGCAGGTTTTAAAAGACCAGTTAGCAGAACGTAAAAAAGGCTTGAGTAGTGTTTATGAAATAGAAGTTCTACATAAAAAAGGTCATGCGGTATTAATACAGGTTGAATCTGCACCCTATTTAGATGATCAGAAAAAATTTGATGGTGTGGTTGAAGGCATAAAGGATATGTCTGATATTCGAAGCCAACAGTTAAAATTAAAAATGTTATCTTCTGCTGTTGAGCAAAGTGGTTCAATGGTTCTAATTACCGATAAAAATGCAAATATAGAATATGCAAATCCAAAATTATGTACAGTTACGGGATATGAAAAAGAAGAGTTAATGAATGTAAATGCAAAAATTTTTCAGCCTGAAGATGTGGATATGCAGGTGATTAAAGATTTGTGGCAAAGCATAAATAATGGTGAAGAATGTCAGGGGGAAATGCAATTAAGGAAAAAAGAGGGTGAAAAAATATGGGTGTTAATGTCCATTTCATCAGTTACAAACGAACAGAATTTAATTACCCATTTCATTTCGGTGTTTGAAGATGTATCACAATTAAAAGAAGCGCACCTGCGCATGGAAGAGCTCGCTTATGTGGATAGCTTAACCGGCCTGGCAAATCGGGTATTATTTCGTGACCGGCTTGAGCAGGTTTTAAAAAGTTTGCAGAGAAGTGATGTTTCAGCAGCTCTTTTGTACCTTGATTTAGATGAGTTTAAACGTATTAATGATTCTCTCGGTCATGATGTGGGCGATGCAGTGTTAATGAAAGTGGCTGAAACATTGCGTCAGTGCGTGCGTTATCAGGATACGGTTGCGCGGATGGGGGGAGATGAGTTTGTTGTCTTACTGACAGATATTGACGGTATGTCCGGGGCATCATCAGTTGCACGAAAAATTATTGATAAAATGTCGGAGCCGGTTCATTTATTAAAAAATGAAATTTTAATTTCACCTAGCATAGGCATTACTTTAGCTCCAGCAGATAGCTTAAATGCGGACATACTGTTGAAAAATGCAGATATGGCCATGTATAAAGCAAAGTCTTCAGGCAGAAATAATTACCAGTTTTTTACTGAAGAAATGAATACGAAAATCGTTGATCATTTAACCATAGAAAATGATTTGCGCCATGCACTGGAGCGGGATGAGCTTTATATAAAGTACCAGCCTAAATGCGAAATGAAAAGCAAGAAGCTGGTTGGGGTTGAGGCGCTGGTGCGCTGGAACCACCCGCAAAAAGGTGAGCTTTCTCCGGATTTTTTTATTCCTATTGCAGAAACTGCAGGCCTTATGATAAAACTTGGGAAATGGGTTTTAAGAACCGCCTGTAAAGAAATTAAAAAGTTGGAGCAGCAGGGGATGGCTGATATTGAATTAGCCGTTAATCTGTCGACTCGCCAGTTTCGTGATCCGAATTTAATTGAAACGATACAAATGGCGTTGGCAGAGTCAGATTTTCGAGCCGTAAAGCTTGAACTGGAGATCACTGAAACCACATTAATGGAACAGATAGATCATGCGGTTGATTTACTCGATCAAATAAAATCGCTGGGGATTTCATTAACCATAGATGATTTTGGAACCGGCTATTCCTCGCTCAATTATTTAAAACGCTTACCGATAGATACGCTGAAAATAGATAAGGAATTTATAAGCGATATACCTAATAATAAAGATGATATGGAAATTTCAGCAGCGGTTATTGTAATGGCACACAAGCTGGGCTTAAACGTGGTGGCCGAAGGTGTGTCAACAGAGGATCAATGGGCATTTCTAGAAAAAAACCAGTGCGATATCGCCCAGGGGTACCTGATGGGCAGGCCGATGTTAACGAATGAGTTGTTAGAAAAGTTTGCAAAATAATCGCCTGTAAAACCGGGCCCTGTAAAGAAATGTCATAAAAAATACTTATAAATATAGTTGCCTGGAAAAGCCAGGAAATAATGTAACTAAAGTAATATCACTCCTTGAAAAAAAACTGAATACCCACATCTACTGATTAATAGAATATATCACGGGGAAAAACCATGAGAATGGACCGATTAACCAGTAAATTTCAAACCGCACTATCTGAAGCGCAGTCCCTTGCAGTTGGTCGGGATCATCAGTTTATAGAACCACTACACCTGATGCTGGCATTGCTGGATCAGGACGGTGGATCAGTGCGTCATTTATTAAGCATGAGCAATGTAAATGTTAATGGCCTGCGCTCGAAACTGGGTGAGGAAATTGAACACTTACCACAGGTTGAAGGTAATGCGGGTGAGGTGCACCTGTCGAATGACCTGGGTCGTATATTAAATATCACCGATAAGCTGGCACAAAAACGCAAAGATGATTATATCTCCAGCGAATTATTTGTGCTGGCCGCTATTGAAGAAAAATCCCGTATTGGCGATATTTTGCGTGAGTTTGGTGCGGATAAAAAAGCCCTGGAAGCGTCCATCGAAAAAGTGCGCGGTGGTCAGAATGTGAATGATCCGAATGCGGAAGATCAGCGTCAGGCGCTGGAAAAATATACGGTTGATGTAACCGAACGTGCGGAGCAGGGGAAACTTGATCCGGTGATCGGTCGCGATGAAGAAATACGCCGCACCATTCAGGTTTTACAGAGACGTACAAAAAATAATCCGGTTTTAATTGGTGAACCCGGTGTTGGTAAAACGGCTATTGTTGAAGGTTTGGCGCAACGTATTGTTAATGGTGAAGTACCGGATGGCATAAAAGGTAAACGCTTACTGTCATTAGATCTGGCAGCATTAATTGCCGGTGCGAAATTTCGCGGTGAATTTGAAGAGCGTTTAAAAGCGGTATTAAATGATCTGTCAAAGCAAGAAGGCCAGGTGATTTTATTTATTGATGAAATTCATACCATGGTGGGTGCGGGTAAATCCGAGGGTGCGATGGATGCGGGCAATATGTTAAAGCCGGCACTGGCACGTGGCGAATTACATTGCGTGGGCGCAACTACCTTAGACGAGTACCGAAAATATATTGAAAAAGATGCGGCACTGGAAAGGCGTTTTCAAAAAGTACTTGTTGAAGAACCATCGGTGGAAGATACCATTGCGATTTTGCGCGGCTTAAAAGAGCGTTATGAAGTGCATCACGGGGTTGATATAACCGATCCGGCGATTGTATCGGCGGCGGTGTTATCCCATCGTTATATTACCGATCGACAACTGCCGGATAAGGCGATTGATTTAATCGATGAAGCCGCCAGTCGTATTCGTATGGAAATAGATTCCAAGCCGGAAGTAATGGATCGATTAGAGCGCCGTTTAATTCAGTTAAAAATTGAACGTGAAGCGCTAACCAAAGAAGATGACAGGGCATCAAGAGATCGCCTGCTAAAATTGCAGGAAGAAATTGATGTGCTCGAACAGGAATATCAGGAACTGGATGAAATCTGGGTATCTGAAAAAGCCGCGTTACATGGTAGTGCCTCTATAAAAGAAAAGTTAGAACAGGCTCGACTCGAATTTGAGACCGCAAGCCGTGCAAATGACTTAACCCGCATGTCAGAATTGCAATACGGGCGTATTCCTGAGTTGGAAAAAGAATTAGACATGGCATCCCAGGTTGAAATGCAGGAGATGACTTTATTACGCAACCGGGTGACTGAGGAAGAAATTGCCGAAGTGGTTTCCCGTTCAACGGGAATACCCGTTGCAAAAATGATGGAAGGTGAAAAAGAAAAACTGCTGAATATGGAAGAAAATCTTAGCAAGCGCGTAGTCGGTCAGAGCGAAGCGGTTATTTCTGTTTCAAATGCGATTCGTCGTTCTCGGGCAGGTTTGTCTGATCCTAATCGTCCGAACGGTTCGTTTTTGTTTTTAGGGCCAACCGGTGTTGGTAAAACAGAATTAACCAAAGCGCTGGCAAAATTTTTATTTGATACCGAAGAGGCGATGGTGCGCATTGATATGTCCGAGTTTATGGAAAAACATTCGGTGGCGAAATTAATTGGTGCACCCCCGGGTTATGTGGGTTACGAAGAAGGCGGGTATTTAACCGAAGCGGTACGCCGTAAGCCTTACTCTGTTATTTTACTGGATGAAATTGAAAAAGCCCATCCGGATGTGTTTAATATTTTATTGCAGGTGCTGGATGATGGTCGTTTAACCGATGGTCAGGGACGCACGGTAGATTTTAGAAATACCGTCATTATTATGACGTCTAATTTAGGCTCACAACTGATTCAGGAGTTTACTGAAAAAGGTGATTTCGAAGGAATGAAAGCAGCGGTAATGGAAGTGGTTGGTCAGCATTTTCGACCGGAGTTTATTAACAGGATAGATGAATCGGTTGTATTTCATACTTTGGGACGTGAGCAGATACGCTCAATTACTGAAATTCAGATTGGGTATTTACGCCAGCGTTTGCTGGATAAAGAACTGAATTTACAGATAAGTGAAGCGGCACTTGATAAACTGGGCGAAGCCGGATTTGATCCGGTGTACGGTGCAAGGCCATTGAAACGTGCCATTCAGCAGCGATTGGAAAATTCGTTAGCTCAGCAATTGTTACAGGGAGATTTTGTTGCGGGTGATACGATTAATGTGGATGTTGAAGGGGATGAGTTAGTTTTTAAACAGAGCTGATAAAATGATCTGAATTTTTTACAGATAGTGGTGTACCAAATCCACGTTTCAGGAGTACGTTCTGCGGTTATGTTTTGGTAACGTGTTCCTTGAGCGTGGCATTTTTATGCTATTTTAAAAGTTGACTGAATTTGACCAGGTTAGATTTGACCCGTTTAGACTTTACTGGTTTATATTTTACTAGTTTAAATCTTATTGGCACCTACTCGCGCTACAGTTCATAACGTTCATCTTTATTGAAGTTCTTAGTAATATATACCACTGCATCATCTACTACCTTTTTAACTTCATTCATCATCTGCGCGCGCTCTTTTGATTCCAGATAAAACGCCATATCAATTTCATGACGCATATAGCGGGATGGTAATTTGGTTAAGGCATAACATGCAACATCGAGAAAGAAGTCGGTTGATTGCCCTGCTGATTGCCCAGCTGATTGCCCAGCTGATTGCCCAGGGGATAACTCTGAGTGGGCGGGTATTATTTCAGCCTGCAGGTAGTCAATCACCAGATGCTCGTAAAAATTGTGTATGCTGGTAAAGTCCATAAAATTTGCTCAATATTAATGGGTTGGAAATAGATTTAGTATAGTCGAGCTAATAGTCATTTTCACTATTGTCGGATATTTCATCAACTACTTCACGAATATATTTAAATATCTGCCGGTAGGCTGCTGGTGGCTTGTTATTTTTCTTTTCTTTGGCCGCATTGCGTAGCAGTTGCCGCAGGTGACTGCGATCTGCCTGCGGGTATGCATCTAAAAAATCACTAATGCCCCGGTCGCCATTTTCTATAATTGAATCGCGCCATTTTTCCATGCGTTTAAAATCCGCATTATAAATGTCGTGTTTATGTAAAACCCGTTCGACCTGAGCTTCCAGGGTTTCATCATTGAGACCGCGCAGAACCTTGGCAATAAAATGTTTCTGGCGTTTCAAAGCGCTATTGGATTTAATGCGCTGGGCTTCTTCAATGGAACGCCGCAGTTCATCATCCATTTGAATTTGTGCGAGTTCTTCTTTGTTAAGGGTGATCATTTTCTCACCCAGCTCCAGAACTTCATCGCATTCTCTTTTACGCTGGGATTTACTGACCCAGTTATCATCTTCTTCGTTTATATCAGTCATTGTTAATTATTTTTAGTTGGGTTAGTCGCATGCGAACGTTTAGATCGTCGCCTTTATAGTGTTCTATTTTCATCGGTAGATAAAACTGTGTTTTAGATAACCAGACATATGACATATGCTTGCTACCTTCTTTAATGATTTTAATTTTCACAGCTGGCAGAGATTGACCGTGGAACTCAATATTTTCAGTTGCTAATACAGTATAGGTGAAATTATAGATATGGCCTTTGTCAGCGATAAAAAAACTACCGTCGGTGATATTCGAGTTTAGCTGAAAATCACTGCTGATTAACAAAAGTAAAAGCTGCCGTGACCAGACTTTTTTATCGGTTTTTAAAGTATAGGCCTTATGTTTGTAGCGGCCATTAATGTGGGTTTCGCCTGTCTGCTGATAGTTGAATTCAATATTCTGATTTCTTTTATGACCTTCCTCCTGAATAAAATTAAAACTCTGCTGTTGCGGTAACGTCAGTGCAGCATTTTCAGGCCAGTTTAAAATACTGCGTTCGGTTGGCTCAGCGTTTACAAAAAGTTTGGCCAGACCTTTGGCCTGCGCAATAGATGAATAATTAATCACACCCTTTTGATAGGCCAGGGTGTTTTGCATGTTACCCACATGGGCGCCATATTTTTCAACCTGGTAATAACTCAGGTGGTTGGGTGGTAGTTTAAATGTCGGTTTTACCTGGGCACTTGCGGTACTGCTGAACATCAGGCCAGCTAGTATTAGTGCACAGCTTATTGCGGCGAACTTTACGAAATGCAGAGCTGATTGTCGATCCATTTAGCCGGGCCTTTCAGTTGTTGTTTGTCCAGATACACCTGCTGATCGATCATCTCAAGGCGTTGTTGTGCAACCCACTCAATCACCATTGGATAAATAATATGTTCCTGCTGGTGGATGCGTTGCTGCAATGTTTCAGGGGTATCGTTTTGTGTAACTTCAATAATTGCCTGTAAGACCAGCGGCCCTCCATCGAGTTCATTACTGACGTAATGCACGGTTACCCCGTGCTGTTTTACGCCGGTATCAATGGCCCTTTGATGGGTATTTAGCCCCCTGAATTCAGGCAACATTGATGGGTGAATATTTAACATGCGGCCCTTAAAGTGTTCAACAAACTCATCGGTGAGTATACGCATAAAACCGGCGAGGATTATCAGGTCGGGCTGGTGTAGGTTAATTTCCCGCATTAACTGCTGGTCAAAATCTTCGCGGCTGGCAAAATTTTTATGGTCCAGGGTAATCGCGGGGATATTTGCGTCGCGCGCACGTTGCAGCCCTTTAACATGGGGGCGGTTGCTGATGACGGCTTTAATATGAGCGTGGAGTTTATTGGCTGCAATGGCGTCGATGATGGCCTGTAAATTTGAGCCGCTGCCGGAAATTAGCACAACGAGGTTTAATCGGGGTGTTGTCATATGGTTCAGGTTTTATTTTGTCATCCCCGAATGCTTGTATCGGAGGTGACAGTGTAAATAGTTATTTATGACTGGTTTGAACTGAATATTAATTATTCAATCACAACATCAGGCGCACCATTTGAGCTGGTAATTTCCCCGAGCTTAAATGCGGTTTCACCGACTTTATTCAGCACTTCAATGGCGCTATCTGCATCTTCTTCATTGACTACCAGCACCATGCCAATGCCACAGTTAAAGGTGCGGTACATTTCCTGATCAGCAATATTGCCCCGGGTTTGCAGCCATTTGAAAACCGCGGGTAACGCCCAGCTGTTTTTATTAATCTGGGCACGGGTGTTTTCCGGCATAACCCGCGGCAGGTTTTCAGTTAAGCCGCCGCCAGTAATATGCGACATGGCATGAATATCAATCTGTTCGAGCAGGCTGTGGATGCTTTTCACATAAATACGTGTCGGGGCGAGCAGTGCATCTCCCAGTGTCTGTTCACCACAGGGCTCGCTCAAATCTGCATTACTTACTTCAATCACTTTGCGAATCAGCGAGTAGCCATTAGAGTGGGGGCCAGAGGAGGCGATGCCAATAAGCACATTGCCCGCTTCAACCTTGCTGCTGTCGATAATCTGATCTTTTTCAACGATGCCGACACAGAAGCCCGCCAGGTCGTAATCGCCTGCGCTGTACATGCCAGGCATTTCGGCGGTTTCGCCGCCGGTGAGGGCGCAGCCGGATTGCACACAACCCTCGGCAATGCCTTTAATGACATCGACTGCAACGGCGTTATCGAGCTTACCCGTGGCGTAGTAATCGAGAAAATACAGGGGTTCAGCGCCCAGGACTAATATGTCATTGACACACATGGCCACCAGATCGATGCCGATGGTGTCGTGCTTGTTGAGTTGCAGCGCCAGCTTGAGTTTAGTGCCTACACCGTCGGTGCCGGATACTAATACCGGCTTCTGGTAACGATCCAGCGGAATTTCGAATAAGGCGCCAAAGCCGCCGAGGCCGCCCATCACTTCCGGGCGCATGGTGCGTTTTACATGGGGTTTAATCTGCTCAATCAGGTCTGCTCCGGCATCGATATCGACACCCGCATCACGATAGTTAAGGGACGGACTGGAAGAATTATTTGAATCTGCTTGCGACATTGTGAACCTGGGAACCATGAGGATTAAAAGTTGTGGTATTGTACATCTTCCCGACAATGGTCACGAATAAAAATGAAGCGTAAACCCCCTTTTTTTAGTTTATTTATCTTATTAGTACTGTCAGTAAATGTGCAGGCGGAGGTTATTAAACGGATCTACGAAGTTAGCCTGCCGGTGGTGAGTCAGGAAAAACAGATTCGCACAACTGCATTTGAGCAGGGGCTGATTGAAGTGTCGGTGCGGGTTTCCGGCAATAGCCTGGCACCCACGCAAATCGACCTGAAGCAGGCCGCTCGCATGGTGCGCCAGTATCACTATAAGGCAATGAGCCAGCCTGACATTGACGCTTACATGAAAAAAACCAGCAGCCTGATTGCGCCAAAATTTAAATTATGGATGCAGTTTGATGATGCCAGAGTAAAACAGTTACTGCGCAGTAATGGCCTGCCAATCTGGGGTTATCAGCGCCCTAATGTGCTGGTGTGGCTGGCGGTGAAAGATGGCCGTAATCGCTATCTACTAAAAAAATCCGATGCTTCTCAGATAAAAGATGCAGTTACGCTTGAGGCAAAACGCCGGGGCCTGCCTTTGATCTGGCCGAAATATGATGCACAGGATAAAAAAGTGGTTAGCTTTATTGATGTCTGGGGGGAATTTATGGAACCGGTTAAGCAGGCCAGTAAACGTTACCCTGTGGATGCGGTGATTGTCGGGCGCATGGACTGGTCTAAAGGCAGCTGGACAGTAAACTGGTCTTTATTAATGGATCACAGAGCCGAAAGCTGGAAGTTATCCGCAGTGGATCTGGGAATTTTAATGAACAGCGGCGTGGGTGTCGCAACTGATCAAATCTCCAGACGTTTTGCCGTTTATGCAGATAGTGCAAATGATGGTGAGCTGGTTTTGCGGGTGAGTGATTTAATTAATCTGGGACAATATTCAAAAGCCTCCCATTACCTGGCGTCACTGGCGCCGGTAAAAAATGTTTATGCGTTGCAGGTTAACCAGTATCAGGTGGACTTTCATATTGAACTGAGCGGTGATGAAAGTGATTTAAAACGTATTATTGCACTGGGTAAAACCCTGCGGCCGGATACCCGCCCTCTGGAAACTCAAGCTCTGGAAATTATCCCGGAAGTTATCCCGGAAATTAACCCGGGAAATGAACCACAGGCTGATACCAATGGAAACTTGCCAGTAGGTGTTAATCAACCTGAATCCGGGCAAGGGTCCAGGATGTTGCCCGATTCTCCGGCGCGGAAAAATATTTCGAAGATTTTACGTTACAGGTTAAATGGATGAGCGAGAAGCTAGTAAACCGGATCAGTGATTCGCAAAAATGGATGATTTTTTTAGGCCTGTCACTCAGCGGATTCTTACTGTATTTATTAGGGCCGGTGTTAATGCCGTTTTTCGCGGCTAGCTTGCTGGCCTATTTAGGTGACCCGATTGTCGATCGCCTGGAAATAAAATTCAAACGAAAATTTTCAGCGAATGTTGCACGTTCTGTTGCGGTAACTATTGTGTTTATAGTCCTGTTTGGTTTTTTAACGATTATGGCTTTTTTAATATTGCCATTGCTTGGGCACCAGTTGAGTTATCTGGTTTCCAATATGCCGGCTTATCTCGATTATGTTCAGCAGAATGTCTTACCACTGGCGGGTGAGTTTTTAGGCCTGGATGCTTCGGTGTTTGATCTGGCTTTACTTAAACAGTTATTTGTTTCAAATTATGTGAAGGCCGGTGGCGTTCTTGCACAGATCATATCGTCTATTACCTCATCCGGTTTTGCATTGTTGGCCTGGGCGGCAAATATGGTGTTAATTCCGGTGGTTACTTTTTATCTGTTGCGCGACTGGGATGTGTTGATTGCACGCATAGACGAGCTATTACCTAGAAAAAACCAGCCGGTGATTCGGCAACTGGCAAAACAGTCGGATGAGGTTTTATCGTCATTTTTACGCGGTCAGTTTGTGGTAATGCTGGCACTGGGTGCAGTCTATTCCACTGGCCTGTGGTTTATTGATTTAAAACTGGCATTGCTCATCGGTATGCTCGCGGGACTGGTGAGTTTTGTGCCTTATTTAGGTTTTATTGTCGGGATTGTTGTGGCCAGTGTTGCAATGATATTACAGACCCACGATGTGATGCAGTTAATTCCGGTGGTCATCATTTTCAGTATCGGCCAGATGCTTGAGGGCATGTTATTAACGCCGGTGCTGGTGGGGGATAAAATTGGACTGCATCCGGTGGCGGTTATTTTTGCCGTGTTAGCCGGCGGTCAGTTGTTTGGCTTTGTGGGGATTTTACTGGCCCTGCCGGTAGCGGCAGTGCTAGTTGTATTGTTAGGTTATATACGCAAAGAATATTTATCCAGTTCGATTTTTAATAATGCGTCCTGATTATTTCTTATTTTTCTTATTTTTTAATTGATTGCACAAATGTTTACCCAGTTAACCCTAGATATCGCATTAAAAGACAGTTTCACTTTTGATAATTTTGTAGCCGCTGAAAACCAGTTGCTGATTGATCTTTTAAAAAGTGAAAATAATAGTGAAAAACAGGTTTATATCTGGGGAGCACATAACACGGGCAAAACCCATCTTTTACAGGCCCTCTGTCAGTTTCATTCAAGCGCCCATTCAATTAATAATATTAAGCTTAGTTATTTGCCGTTAAAACAGCTGATTAATTTCTCGCCGGAAATTTTTCAGGGGCAGGAAGCCATGGATATTTGCTGCATTGATGATGTGCAGTTATTACAGAATAAAACAGACTGGCAGGAAGCCTTATTTGATTTAATTAATCGGGCAAGAGAGTCTGAAACCTGCCTGATTATTTCTGCCAGTCAACCCCCTGCAGAAATTAATATTGAGCTGAAAGATTTAGTGTCACGTTTGCAATGGGGGCCGGTATTTAAATTGAATGAGTTAAGTGACAGTGAAAAATGCCAGGCCTTGCAACAACGAGCTCACTGCCGGGGATTTGATTTAGATGATAATGTGGCGACGTATTTACTGAATAACTGCAACCGTGATATTGCGGATTTATTTGCGGTATTAGATACGCTGGATAAAGCCCAGTTGCAGCAGCATCGACGTCTGACAATTCCGTTTGTTAAGTCGGTGCTGGAAAAATAAAATTTTTAAAGGCTGTTTTTCCGCAAATGAACACATCTTTTTTAATTGTGTGTCTACGCACATAGCCGTGTATTAAATTTTTATTTGCGGACAAGCTGCTTTTTGTTTTTTAAAAAACTCAGGTCACAGGTAATATTTAAAGCGTATCCAGCCACTCAGTTATATCATCCAGTAATGCTTCATCACGTTCATTATAATAATGGTCAGCTTTTTCCACCATCCACTGCTGTGATTTTGGGTTTCCCGCCTGCTGAATATTTCGCCATCTGCGCGGGGCATTTCTGTGTACCGAGGGGTAATCATTTTCACCGCGAATATCGAGTATTGGAATTTTAATATCCTGTAGTGGAAAAGGTTTCGGCATCGGCTGGCCGTAATCGGTTGGGCCCATGCTGATACCAATGAAAGCACGAATGCCCGCATCGGGGTTTGCGTGTAACCAGTCAACAGCCATATATACTCCACAGCTATGGGCTAGCAGAATAATGTTTTTCTGGTTTTTTCTTTTAAGAAAATCAACCGCTGCATTAATTCTGGGGTGTGATTCGGGCAGGATGTCCAGATAATCATAAAAAGAGGATTCATTATCTAATACCGGCATTTGTATCGACAGGGTGTTCCAGTCATTTTCTGTTAATCCGGTGCGTAAAGGAAAAACCAGCCTGGGCCAGTTCGGATGTAAACCCCGGCCATGTATTATAATGATCGTGCCCCAGGCTGGCTGTTCCTGGGCAGGCATATAAATGGATAAAAATTTTTGCTTGCCGGTATTTAATAGTATCGCATCGCCGGCCATTACATAATCGGCCACCTGTTGCCGCATGCGTTGTTCTTTGGCTAAATCAGATGCGTAGAGTAGGCTGTGCAGACTTGCAAAAAGAATACAGGTTGTCGCCCAGAACAATACCCAAAAGACTGCCAGGTGAGTAGACTGTGGAGCAGAGGAGGCGTATCGATGTTGTGCAGGTTTAAACATAAACCTGATTTTAGACAAAATTATATTACTTTACCAGAATGGCGGATGCCAGTTGTCGTTTGAATTGATGAATGATCAAGGTGCTTGTGCCTTAGGATTTTAATTCTGGTTTTCAATTAAGGGAAATATATTACTGCTCTCATAATCAATTCGCTGTTTTATTTTTTGCAGCATTTCCTGTGAATTGCTGCAAAAAGCCTGATGATGATGATCAGCACCGGAGGCTTTGCACCAGAGTTTGACGTAAGCAGAAAACTCTTTTTTTATTTCTTTTGCGCTGTCGTGAAAACGCTGGGCTATTTCACGAATGTCCGGGTTGTCGTGCCTGGCAAGCTCCGAGTAAATGGTATTATCTTCAAATACCAGGTGCATCCAGACCTTTTCATTAAAGCGGGAAACCAGATCACAAACGAAAGGGTTGCTAACAAGATTTTTGTTTTTGAGTAATGTACTGATAACTTCAATTAAATCACTGATTTCCTGGTTCTGTTTTTTTAGTTCATTGAGTGTGTACATGACAGCTCCGGACAAAGTAAGGGGGTATTAAAAGGTTAGCGTGCTCGTAAAAATTTAAAATGATTTAAATCAACTATGAATGTCACTCATCGGGCATCACTCATCTGGGTCTGGCAAATTCGTAGCTGCATTATTTGCCATACCCTGAAAGCGTGTAAACAGCATGCTACCCATAAAAAATAATACACTCAGCAAACTGAAAATGATGCCGAAAATACGCGTGCTTTCATCCCCCGCATACCAGATGCCAATGACAAAATAAAATAATGCCAGATACATTGCCCATGCGTGGGTATAAACCTTGCCGTGCAAAATTCCCTTTAATGGAAACATTAACGGTCCAATTTGGACGAGCAGAGTAATCGACATAAATTTTGCCGGCAATGGCACGATCAATAAATGCCAGAGGGGAATAAATATGAGCAGGCCAAAATAACCGGTCAGGGTGCTCAATCGTGAAAGTTTAATTTTATCCATAGACATACTAATTTATCGATTTAAGCGGTGGCGTTAAGTTTAACCGCGGTTTCAGCAACCCGGCGACCCAGTGCCAGACAAAGGCTTTTCTCGTTTTCATCTAAAGGTGCATTATTATCGCTATTTAAACGGCTGGCCCCGTAGGGGGTGCCACCAGTGGTCGTTTTATGCAGCGATGCTTCGCTATAGGGTAACCCCATTAAAATCATTCCATGGTGCAGCAGAGGCAGTAGCATGCTTAACAGGGTGGATTCCTGGCCGCCGTGAATACTCGCGGTTGAAGTAAACACCGCGGCGGGTTTATTAATCAGTGCACCGGACATCCACAGACTGCCACTGCCATCAATATAGTGCTTTAGGGCGGCAGCCATATTACCGAAGTGGGTCGGGCTCCCCATAATCAGGCCATTACATTCAAGCAAGTCTGAGTGTTGTGCATAGGGTGCCCCCGCTTCCGGTACAACGGGCTCGGTGGCGTCACATACTGCAGAAATAGCCGGTACGGTGCGTAATCGGGCCTGTACACCATCAACTTCTTCAACGCCGTGGGCAATTGTGCGAGCCATTTCGGCAGTAGAGCCGCCCTGGCTATAATATAAAACCATAATCTCAATCATATAGAGTCTCTATTTAAATAATGCTTAGCACTGTTTCAGGGGGGCGCCCGATGGCTGCTTTACCATTGCTGATAACGATGGGGCGTTCAATTAATTTTGGAAATTTTACCATGGCTTCAATTAGCTGATCACGGCTAAGTGATTCATCCGCCAGGTTATTATCTTTATATTCGGCTTCGTGGGTTCTCATTAACTGGCGCGGCTGTAGTTTGAGCATATTGAGTATGTCATCCAGTTCCTGCTTGCTAGGCGGTGATTGCAGATATTCCACCACATTGGCCTGAACACCTTTTTCAGTCAGTAGCGCCATTGTCATACGTGATTTGGAGCATCTTGGATTGTGATATATTTTTATAGAATCGGTCATTTATAAACCCTGAAATAGTCCGGGTGGCAAGGATAGCGTATTTACTGGCTATACGGTAGGTGTCGGCGCCCGAACTTTGAAATTTTTAAATTCATGTAAAAAGGATGATTTGAGTCACACACCGGTGAATGAAAACTTACCTATTTGGGGGATTTGCTTGACACTTCGCGGTGTCATTGCTAATTTCCCCTAACTAACTATAAAATAAAAGTCCACGGAGACGTTTAAGATGAAATTTAACCACATTTTCAAGCCGTTTTTTATCATGATGCTAGTGTTAGGTCTGGTTACTGGTTGTGCATCAACACCTGATGAAGGCGCTTCTGACGGAGTAACTGCTGAGCAGGCAATTGCTGATGCGAAATCGTCAAATGCTCAAGCCAAGAAAATGGGCGCTGAATGGCGTGATACTGATAAGCTGATCAAAAAAGCGGAAAAAGCATTAGCCGATGGTGATGAAGCTCAAGCCATCAAACTTGCCAATCAAGCACAGCGTCAGGCTGAGAATGCTATGAAGCAGGCTAAAGAACAGGAAGCCAGATTGAAAGCCAGTGGTGCTATTGGTGGAGCGTCAACAGCCAGTGAAGATGATGCTTCTTCAAATCAGGCTGCAGCCATGAGCGGTGAAGACTCTTATGAAGTTGTTGGTGGCGATAACCTGTGGAACATCTCAGCAAAAGACAGCATTTATGCAAACCCATATCAATGGCCTTTAATTTATAAAGCTAACCGTAGCCAGATTAAAGATGCGGACTTAATCCATCCGGGTCAGGTTTTTGATATTGATCGCAGTGCATCCAGTGCTGATATCGATGCAGCCGTAGACCATGCTAAAACTCGTGGTGCCTGGTCTGTGGGATCAACTGAAGCTTCGGATGATGCTTATCTAGCTCAATAAGCCAGATAACAAATCGACATTATCTTTAAACAGGGCTCGCAATTGCGGGCCCTGTTTTTTTTGAGTTGATTTATTTACGATTTACTAAATCCATTTAAAATTTGTGTTGTCCAACACGTATATGGTCAGAGTTAATGCCGGGGCTGTTTTATTTTTAATTTGATATATATCAAAATGTCATTTTTAAAATGGGTTAGTCTTGGGCTGGGTTTAACTTACAATAATCAGATAGAAGAATGATAAATCGAGTAAATACTATTTTATGCTGGATTTTAGCCATGTCTCTGGTATGGCTGCCATTCTCCGTGTCAGCCGATTTTTCTCTCTCTTCAACTAAAACAAATGCCTGTCATGAAATGAAACCTGTTATATCAGCTCATGCTGATATTATTAACAGATCATCTATGAATGGTTTGATGAGTCATTTACAAAGTGATGCAGTAATGCAGAAGGCAATCAGTGATAAAAGCTGCCCTGATAAATCCTGCTGTGATAAAAACGGTGATGCATGTGCAAGCCTGTCATCGTGTGGTCACTGTTTTACTCATGGCGTATCTTTTATTTTATCCAGTTCATATTCAGTAAAAGCGCATCGCTTTACGCAATCTTCGTTTGAACAACAGGTTCAATATTACAGTCAGATCATCTCACCCGCTATTCGTCCTCCACTCGTTTAAGACTCCAGCAGGAGTCGTTCTTTAATCAAAACTCCAGTTTTGTTATTAGCATTGTTTTGCCTCTGTGCGGGGTAATTTCTGTCTAATCTCAGATATGGGTTTCCATTGTTAGCGCTATTAACTAACAACTTAAAAAATTATTTAAATATTTTATTTTCTCAACAGGAGAGAACATCATGAAATTATCATGTTATATGTTCAGACGAAAATTGCTGGTGTCAGCATTTTCTTTAGCTTTACCAACAATTGCGCTTGCTGAATCCAGTAATGCGAATTTACAGAAACAAATAGATGAATTACAAAATCAGGTAAGTGCATTAAACAGTGAAGTTCAGCAGGCAGCTGAATGGAAAAATCCAAATACACTGGTGCATATGGCCGGCTATGCAGATGTTGGTTTTGTCAGCCCAGAAAATGGCAACGACAGTTTTGTTGTGGGTACTTTTGCGCCTATTTTTCATTTTCAGTATCGTGATGTAGTGATGCTGGAATCTGAACTGGAATTTGAAATTACTGAAGACGGAGAAACAGAAGTTGCGTTGGAGTATTTAACCATTGACTGGTTTGTCAGTGATTATGCCGCAGTTATTGCGGGTAAATTTTTGAGTCCTATCGGTCAATTCAGACAAAATTTACACCCTTCATGGGTTAATAAAATGCCTTCGGCTCCCCCCGGGTTTGGTCATGATGGTGCGGCGCCTATTTCGGATTTAGGTGTGCAGGTACGGGGCGCAATTCCACTGGGAAGCATACGCGCAAATTATGCCGTGTATGCATCAAACGGGCCTGAGCTGAATTCGGTAACTGAAGATGAAACGGAATTTGAGCTTGAAGGCATACGTGCAGAAGGTTTTGGTGCAGATCGTGATGGAGATAAAACCATTGGTGGTCGTTTTGCCATTTTACCTGTGTCATCAGTGGAAATCGGCGTGTCAATTGCTATCGGCAAAGCCACGGTAACTGAACTTGAAAATGAAGTTGAGCCACCTACGGCAGGTCTAGAACCCGGACTAATAGCAGGTGAAAGTGCGCGTGATTATGATGTGATCGGTGCAGATTTTGTCTGGTTTACAGGTAATATGAGCCTGCGGGGTGAGTATGTTAAAACGCAAATTGGCGAAGCCACGACCGGTACCACAGCAGGGGAAAGTGCTACCTGGGAATCTCTTTATGCACAGCTTGCATATCGATTACCTAAATCAAAATGGGAAGGCGTGATTCGTTATGCTGACTTTGACTCGCCGCATAATAGCGAGGATGTTACTCAAACGATGCTCGGTATCAATTATCTGGTGTCGAATAATTTTATCGCAAAACTTGCATATGAAAGTAACGATGGAACCGTCGGTGAACCTTCAGATGATGATCGTACATTACTTCAATTAGCTTACGGATTCTAGGAGAAAATCATGAAAAATAAATTAAGCAATATTTCTAATCCGTTATTTAAATTAAGTGTTACGGGTTTTTTATTACTCTTTAGTTATAGCGCATCAACAACTGCGGCGGACTTTCCGCAGGCAGGTAATTTTTCTAACGGCTCAAAAGTATGGGCGGATAACTGTAACCGTTGCCATAACATACGCGGACCAAAAGAGTTAAGGGATGATCAATGGATATCAACATCATTTCATATGCGTTTGCGAGCAGGTTTAACCGGCCAGGAAACGAGAGATGTCATTACGTTTCTGCAGGCGTCTAACACTAAAACAGTAGCATCAGGCGCTACACAGGTTGCGGCAGTAATAAGTAAAGGAGGCACTGCTAAAGAAACCTACGAAAAAACCTGTATTGCCTGTCATGGTTCCGATGGTAAAGGAGCCTTTCCGGGAACACCGGACTTTACCCTGAAAGAGGGTGCTTTATCAAAATCGGATGAAGTGTTAATTGAGAATATAAGCAATGGTTTTCAGAGTGAAGGCTCACCCATGGCAATGCCACCCAAAGGGGGGAACCCGAATCTTAGCGAAACGGATGTTGGCAATGTTCTGAGTTATATCCGAAAAACATTTGGTAACTAGGCTTGCTCTGATTAAGTATGGTTAAGATTTTACTGAGAAAATTAGGTTGATAAAATATTGGTTATCTCAGTCAGTCTAAAATAATCAGACTTGATCAGAACATCACTGAACGATGAAAATATTCTGCCAGGCTAGCATGTGTTAATTCATTTGTCTGGCAGGATGAAAGTATAAAATTTTTCACGAAAAGCCTGATGTTTGAATTTTCTTTATGATGCAGAGTCAGAGTAGTAGTGGAAATAAACGAGTAAACCTCAATAACAAAAGGTGATCAACATGAAAACATTATCAAAAGCGCAGTTATTATCTACTTTAGTGCTTACCGGTGCTATTTTATTTTCCGCAAATAGTTTTGCTAAAGATTTTCCGATGCAAGAAAAACTTGAACAATGTGAAATGGCCTTTGAGAATATGCAAAGTGGAAAAATGTCACAGGCAGATGCATGGAAAGCACGTAAACAGCACAAAAAGCTGGTTAGGGAAATTCTCAATAATCTGAATAAACGAAATACACAGGTTTCTACCGCAACCGGTGAAGAGTTATCAGGAGAGGAAATATTAAATAACTTTAAGGTTATGGGGCGGTTGTTGGCAATGCTGGCGGCTGAGCATCCTGCTGAAACCGATGACTGGGGTGAAACGCTGGATTGATTTATTATGTAAGCTGTCTGGCTGTGTTTTTTTGTTCACAGCCAGATTTTTTGGTTAAGTTTATATTTAGTTATGGGTAGAAGAATATAAACATTAAAAATGTAAAATAGTAGTAGAAAAATATTTTCGTGTTTAAACTGCTTCATTCTTCCAGCATGTAGTTATTCAACCTAAATCTGAAATATCATTAAGTTAATATTAATTCTATAAAGATTAAATTATTTAAAATATTAGTTTCTCCTGATGTTGAAAATATATATTTACCTCTTTAGGGTTAAGATCTTTATCCACTCAGGGACACAGACCATCTTTGGTGAAATTGTACCTTGCAGTCGTATAAATTATATTTTTACACCATCTTATATTCATTTCAGTGATGTTTTGTCTTTTAAACACATGCTTAATGATGCTTTGACAGGTGCAGTTTGCTACACTCACCCATAGCATATTAAAAAAACCAACGGCAGAGCCTAATGAATGCAGTCATCAACCAGAGTGAAAAAAAGCTAGATGTACAGGACGTACTTAAATGGCTTGAAGAAGACGGCATGGTGTCTTCTGAAAATGCACACATGCTGCGCACCCTGGCGGTAGGTAAAGAATATAAGGAAAAAAATCCGATCTGCGTGATTGCAGAGCGTCAGTGGATTGATCAACGCAATGGGCATAGCCTGTTGTCTTTAGAGGTGCTGACTACCTGGCTGGCTGAAAAAGTGGATATGCCTTATCACCGCATTGACCCGTTAAAAATTGAAGTGACAAAAATCACAGCCGTTATGTCCTATGCATATGCGGCACGCTTTAATATATTACCCATTTCAGTTGATGATAAATTTATTACCATTGCGACTGCCGAACCCTTTGTTAAAGAGTGGGAGCATGAGCTTTCACGCATAAACAATAAAGAATTCAAGCGGGTTATCTCTAACCCGGACGATATTTCCCGTTATCTGTTAGAGTTTTTTACGGTTTCTAAATCAGTTAACAAAGCCGAGTCTGAATCCCAGGGCAAGGGTAGTGAAATTGGTAATCTCGAAAGCCTGATGCAGTTAGGTCGCGCGGGAAAACTCGATGCCAACGACCAGCATGTAGTCAATATTGTTGACTGGTTATTACAATATGCGTTTGACCAGCGCGCCAGTGATATACACCTTGAGCCTCGCCGGGAACAGGGCAATGTGCGCTTTAGAATTGACGGTGTCATGCACCAGGTCTACCAGGTGCCGGCAGCTGTAATGGCGGCGGTATCCAGTCGCATAAAAATATTAGGCCGAATGGATGTGGCAGAAAAACGTCGTCCGCAGGATGGCCGATTAAAAACCCGCACACCGGATGGCATTGAAATAGAATTACGTTTATCCACTATGCCTACCGCCTTTGGTGAAAAACTGGTAATGCGTATTTTTGATCCAGAAGTGCTGGTGAAAAACTTCCGTGAACTGGGCTTCAGTCAGTCGGATGATGAACGCTGGCAATCGATGATTTCCAGACCCAATGGCATTATTCTGGTGACGGGTCCAACAGGCTCCGGCAAAACCACCACACTTTATACCAGCCTCAAACAACTGGCGAAACCGGAAGTGAATGTGTGTACGGTGGAAGATCCAATAGAGCTAGTGGAAGGCAGTTTTAATCAGATGCAGGTGCAGCATAATATTGGTCTGGATTTTTCGACCGGTGTGCGCACATTATTACGTCAGGATCCGGACATAATTATGATTGGTGAGATTCGTGACAGGGAAACCGCAGACATTGCAATTCAGGCAGCACTCACCGGCCATCTTGTCGTATCAACCTTGCACACAAATGATGCGCCGTCTGCAGTCACCCGTTTAATGGAAGTGGGTGTGCCGAGCTATTTAATTCAGTCAACTATTTTAGGTATTATGGCACAGCGACTAGTGAGAGTTTTATGTTCGCACTGTAAGCAGGAAGCCGAAATAGATGACACCACCTGGAGTACGCTGGTAAAACCCTGGAAGCCTGCCAAACCGGTGAAAATATTTAAACCCGTGGGATGTTTGGAGTGTAGAAATACGGGCTTTATGGGACGCATGGGTTTGTATGAAATGTTTACTTTTAGCGATGCGATTAAAGAGCTGGTGGTTGAAAATATCAATATGGCTAACTTTAAAAAACTGGCCATGAAAGAAGGTATGCGGCCCCTGCGATTAAGCGGCGCTATGAAAGTTGCTGCGGGCTTGACCACAGTGGAAGAAGTGATGAGAGTTGCACCACCGGTTGAGCATTAATTTTAACGCTTCAAAAAATTAAAGATACATCCCTGTATTCTTAATGTCTGCATTGTTCAGTTCACTGTTATCGATTTTAAATTAATGACTAATGCAACAGGTTCTTATACCCACTATTGTGTAAAGTGGACAAAAGCTAAATATGCTCGTGATTAAAGGGATTAATCCTACCCATGCCCATGGCGTCTGTGGCGATAAAAAGACCAGCCAGCCCAACCCTTATTCTTAATATTCGATCAATTCCACCAACATTGCGCATGATGATATCTTTCAACATAGTCTGTTACTAATAAAAATATTCTGCGCGGTTTGAAAAAATAGTCAGTGACGAAGTCACATAAGAGGAATTGTTTTTTGTGGTCGTCATTTGTTGGTGGAACAGTATATATATTTAAAATTTTCTAATTTACATTTTTAAACGGCAACGATTGCTAATTCGTCCCGGTTAGAAATAATAATATTTCCCCGTTGTAACGTAATGAGCTGTTGCCAGTATGTGATGGGTGGTCTCAATAGTGCTGGACTTTTCACTGAGCAGTAAAAATAAACGGGTCAGGCGAATATTTATATGTCAAAAATTCAGGTTTTCTACCAGAGTGAATACATCGCTAAGTTGTTTAGCATACTGATCAAAAATAGTTTTTCTAAATGTATCTGATTCAGCCAGTGCTCGATTAAAAATATTTTTCGGAATCATTAATGCAGTGGCGTCAGTTACATAAACACCTTCAGTCGGATATGGATTGTCAGAAAATAAGCAGGCAGTGGTTAAAGTGTATGACTGGCCATTTTGAACTCAATATAAAATAACTTCGCGACCATTTTCCCGCGTCTAAAAATCTTACTGAACACGCTAAAAACAGTAAATAGTTTTCGCAATTATCGCTCTGTCTGAAAATGGTCGTGTTTTTGGGTGCGTTGATTTTTTGAGACTATTAATTAATATATTAAAAATATTTTTGTTTAAGCAGTTCCGTGAGTAAGTGGTTGGTGGATGTGTATCTGTCTGTGTCTGGCACTAACTTCTGTACCAGTATTTATTTAACACACCCATCACTTTATCAGGATAAACCCACGAACCCAGACTGCCGTTATAACGTGCCAGTGCCCGCCGAATATTACCTTTTTCCATGTCCATATAATATTTTAAAATCGTACAGCCCATACGCAAGTTGGTGTCCACATCCATCAAATTATCTTGTGGGTGACCAATTTCTTTTAACCAGAAGGGCATAACCTGCATTAGCCCCTGTGCACCGGAGCGGGAAATGGCATAGTGATCGAAACGACTTTCAATGTCGATCAGTGCAATGATTAATTCCGGTGGCAACTCAACCCGGCTGGCTTCGCGGTGAATGCTGCGCAACAGCATTAAGCGGGTGTCATAATCTTTAACGCGAATTTGTAGGCGGGTTGCCATATCAAGTAACCAGACTTCCGCATGAAAGCGATCATCGAAACTACTGGAGTGGTTAATGGCGGTGATTAAACGTTTGCGAAGTTCCGGGTCTACAGAGTCGGTTGATGCGTGCAGGTTGTTAAATGTTAATAAAAAAAACAGGCATGGGATAAGGTGTGTTTTTTTAAAAGAAAAAGAAAACGCAAATAACCGCAAATAACAACCCCTGCGCATCCATGCGCCCGCTGAATTAGTGCATTCATGCACGTCAACGCAAATATTACTTTTGTGTACTTGCCATACACTACACAAAAAAGCTTTTGTTTTTATTAGCGGCCATTTGCGGCTATTAGCGTTCATTAGCGTTTTCTTTTTCTTTAAGATTTTTGTCGTAACAAAAATTCGACAATACCGTCTAACGCAACATCCTGTTTGTCATCATCTGTGCGGCCCTTATATTCTATTTTAGCGTCATCCAGCCCGCGTTCACCCAACACTAAACGGTGGGGAATGCCAATCAGTTCAATATTTGCCAGCATCGAACCTAAGCGATCTTTCGCGTCAAAGAATAATACATCCAGCCCTGCGTCGGTGAGGTCTTCATAAAGCTTCTCAGCAGCATTTTTTAAGCGTTCAGACTTCTGCATGTTTATGGGGGCCAGTGCCACATCAAACGGGGCAATATTTTGTGGCCAGATAATGCCACTGTCATCGTTGTTCTGTTCAATGGCGGCGGCAACTACGCGGGTAATGCCAATGCCATAACAGCCCATGGTCATAATTTTTTTGGCACCGTTCTCATCGAGCACCGTCGCCTGTAATTTTTTGCTGTACTTATCGCCCAGCTGAAAAATATGCCCCACTTCAATTCCGCGCACAATAGAAAGTGTGCCTTTGCCATCCGGACTGTTGTCGCCTTCAAGTACATTACGCAGGTCGGCAATCACAGGTTCAGCAAGATCGCGGCCCCAGTTTACACCCTTAAAATGTTTTCCATCTTCATTAGCACCACAAACAAAGTTGGCTGCATGGGCGGCGCTATGGTCGGCAATAACGGTAATGTTTAAATCCGGGCCAACCGAACCCGGCGCACAACCGGCGGTAACTTTAACCTGTGCTTCGCTGACAAGGTTTAATGGCGAAGCTACCTGTTCTAACTGTTCGGCTTTAATTTCATTGAGTTCATGGTCGCCGCGCAATACCAGTGCTACAACAGCGTTTTCTTCTGCGCCATCAACCAGCAAGGTTTTTAAACATTGTTCTGCCTCGATGTTTAAAAACTCGCTTACCTCTTGAATGCTGTGTTTGCCCGGTGTTGCAACGGTCGATTTATCTTCACTGGCGGTCTCGCGTTCATCCTGCGGTGGTAGGGCCGTGGCTTTTTCAATGTTCGCGGCATAGTTAGACTCGCTGGAAAAGGCGATAGCATCTTCGCCAGAATCCGCCAGCACATGAAATTCGTGTGAGCCGGAGCCACCGATGGAACCCGAGTCCGCCATTACGGGTCTAAAATCCAGCCCGAAGCGGTTGAAAATGTTGGTATAGGCCTGGTGCATGGCATCATAGGTTTGTTGCAGTGACTGCTGATCTATATGAAAGGAATAGGCATCTTTCATTATAAATTCTCGGGAGCGCATGACCCCGAAGCGTGGGCGAATTTCATCGCGGAATTTAGCCTGTATCTGATACCAGGTAATGGGCAGCTGTTTATAGCTGGATAATTCCCGCCTGGCCATGTCGGTAATAATTTCTTCGTGAGTTGGGCCGAGGCAGAACTCACGGTTGTGGCGATCGTTTAAACGTAGCAGCTCCGGCCCATATTCATCCCAGCGGCCAGACTCCTGCCATAATTCAGCGGGCTGCACCCCGGGCATGAGGACTTCCAGCGCATCGACTTTTTGCATCTCTTCACGCACGATGTTCTCAACTTTGCGTAAAACGCGGATGCCCAGCGGCAGCCAGGTGTACAGACCGGATGCAAGACGGCGTACAAGTCCCGCGCGTAGCATTAACTGGTGACTGATAATTTCAGCATCGGCGGGTGTTTCTTTAAGGGTTGAGAGTGGAAATTTTGATACGCGCATGGAGGTTTCCGTATAAAGGGTTAAAATGCCGAATAATTAAAAATATATTTATCAGGACATGTCGAATTGCAGGTGATTTTACAAAACTATTGGGGGCGGGTGTATAAGTATTTACTGCGAATGTGGGTATTATGGCTGATTAGTGCAATTTCTTTCCCGATTTTATCTTATGCGGCGATAAATGCAGCACCACTTGATGCTGCAATAGATCGTGCCAGACAGTTGCAACTGGGAGAGCAGAAAGCCTGGCTGAATCTTTTGCATTACAAAAGTACGTTGTTGGGCGCGCGGCAAAGCCAGGTTGATGATGTGGATTTTTTTCTGGCGCCTAACGGTGCACATAACCCGCAGGCGGAGTTAGAAGCGGACTTACGTGGTTTTTTCAGTTTTAAAACTTCGGCACACCCACGCTGTTTATATCCTGCACGTTTTCACTGGTTAAACTCAAAATTAAATTTTGCCGCAGATCTGCCCGAAATAGATTGCACGAAATTCAACACCTGGAAAGCAAAGTTTCAAACGGATCAGGTAACCCTGCTTTTTCCCAGCATGTATCTGGATAATCCCGCATCTATGTTCGGTCACACCTTTATTCGATTTGATCGGGCAGATAAAAATCATTTGCTGAGTTACACCCTAAGTTATGCGGCGGCTTATGATGAGTCAGACAATGTACTGGTGTATTCATGGAATGGAATTTTTGGTGGCTATCAGGGAAAATTTTATATTCAGGAATATTATAATACGCTGCAAAGATACAGTGATATTGAGCAGCGAGATATCTGGGAGTATCAGCTTAATTTAAACCAACAGGAAATAGATCAGCTGCTGCGTCATTTATGGGAAGTGCGAACGACTATTTTTGATTATTTTTTCTTTCGAGAAAATTGCGCATATCGTTTGCTGGCACTGCTTGATGTGGCGCGGGAAAATATAAACATGAGTATCGATGCCTACCCTTTATTTGCAATACCGGTTGATACCGTTCGCGACATTGAAAAAGCCGGCTTAATTAATCATCGCCATTATCGGCCATCAACCCATCATAAAATTGCTCAAATGGTGGAGCAGATGGGGGAGCCAGCAACACAGGCCGCTATTTCTTTGGCGGATGTTTCTAATGTTGAGCAAAGCTTAAACGATAGAGTTGAGTCCTTTTCTATAAACCAACGGGCTCAAATTTTTCAACTGGCGGATGAATTATTAAATCAGAATAAAACCTTAACGGCATCACAGGAAGCGTTGCAGCTGGATATTTTAAGTGCCAGAAGTAATTTGACTGTTAACCCTAAAGACATTGAATTTAATTTCAATGGAATACCACCAGAGGTGTCCCATAAAACGGCGCGTTGGAATTTATCCGCCGGTGAGCGTGAGTCTGATGGAAGTAACAGGGAAAGATTTTATGAAATAGGCATTCGCCCCGCCTTTCATGATTTGTTGGATGTTACAAAAGGCTTTATTGATGGTGCTTCAATCCGGGCACTGGAAACAGAGTTGCGCTGGTATCAACAGCAGGAAAAACTTAAATTGCAAAATTTAACTTTTTTTTCACTGCAGTCTATTGTGCCGGTAAAACCCTGGGCTAACCCCCTGTCCAGGAAAATATCCTTTAAATTAAAACAACGGGATATTAATGTAAGTGAGCAGGCATTAGAATTTGAAACTCAATTTTCTATTGGTTATGGAACGGAACTAAAAAGCATATTAATCTTTGCACTGGCAACAGCCCAGTTTGAATATGCAACCGAATTAAATAAAAACCATGGATTTTATCTGGGTGCGGATTTTGGTGGATTATGGTCATTTTCTACGGGTGATTTTTCAGGACAGACTGAAGTTAATTATCAGTTTCTCCAGCATATTTCTGGTGAACAGGGAGATATTCAGAAGCTAAATCTGGGCGTGCAGTTTAATCTGCTAAAAGATCATGCCATTCGTTTTGAATATGAAAAAATGGCTTATGAATTGTTCGATGTAAACGAAATGAAGTTAAATTATCTAATGTATTTTTAAAAGTTTTAGCTATAGAAATTAGAGAAAAAACACCTTTAATGTAGGCGCGAGCTTTAACTCGCGAAGTGTCTGTAGGAAAATCTTAAGTTAAAGCTCACACCTACGAAGAAAATTATTTATTTTTGGGCTAATTTTCGTTATCTTTTAATACCAGAGTATCTCTGGACTTTTTACTGTATAACTTCTATCCTTGCCGGATACAACTGCTAATGGATGGAGTCTATGGCACTGACTAATCACGGCATGCCCAGCTATTCTTTTGCGATGTTTCTCGCTTTTGCGTCTTTTGGCTCCTATATCTGGAGCAGTGACCCATTGAAGACTGCGCGACCTCAGTCTAAAAATCCCCCGGCAATTTCTTCGACCAGTTTAAACTCTATCTCCGCCCGTTTGTGGCAGGATCCGTTCCGGGTGATTTATGCACGCAGCAAAGATGACCAAAAGGTAGTTATTCAGCGTTTAAGTGACAGCAAATTAAAAGCTGATGTGTCTGAGTACCTTAATGATGAATCTCAGGCTGAACTATTAACGCTGGGTGTTATGGTGTCGACTGAAGCCATATCCGATGCGGAAGAACGACGGCGACGCAATCGTTACGCCCTGGTTTCTGCACTTTCAAAAGCCGGTTATGTGCCCGAAGATGCGGGGCATATTCAGGTGGGAGAGATGCCCAGTGAAGATGCTTCCCATGAGACAATGATTATTCCCTATGAGTGGTATCAACAGGAAGCGGGCAAGTCGGCTTCTACAAAAAAAGTATTATTGCTGTGGCTTGATGCTTCCCATTACAGCACAACGCCGTATGAACATTTTATGAAGTTGATAGACACTCTGTCAGATGACTGTGGTGCACGAAACAAGTTACGGTTGGCGATTTTGGGTCCTGCGGGTTCAGGCGGTTTGAGTGCGCTCATTAACAATGCAGCCAACAAAGTTGGTGATACTTATTCAGCACAGGTACAGGCATTATATGATTCAGGGGTAGCGGGGATACATATATTGTCACCCAGTGCGACGGTTGCCAATGATCGTTTATACGCAGATGCAAATGCATGCGAACAGAACAGCCATTCGCAGGATGATTCACATAAACATAATCAGACATGCCTGGAAAATCGTTTTCCAGTTTCAAAGTGTGTAAGCGGTAAATTTTGTTTAACGTTTAATCGCACGATTCACAGCGATGACAAATTAATGTCTGAGTTAACCGGCGAGTTAAAATTTCGTGGTATCGATGATGTGCACTCCCATGTGGTTTTATTGTCTGAGCTGGATACCAGTTTTGGTCGTGCCTTACCGGTTTCATTTACCGAAAAGTTTTGTGACTATGAGGATAAAAATGATAATAAAAGTTGCAGGGAACATATCCATGCATTTACCTATTTGCGTGGCATTGACGGGGTTGCACCGGGTAGCATCGCGGATATCGGTTTATCGAGTTCAAAATCATCTGCTTCCAAAAAAGCCAATGCACCACCCAGCACTGCTGAGTCAGTTCGCCGTCCGATCGGGGCTGGACAATTTGATTATTTGCGCCGCATTGCCGATGAAATTGTACAGATGGATAAGGATTTTATAAAATTTAATGGCAAGGGTATTCGTGCCATTGGTGTGCTGGGAAGTGATGTATACGATAAATTATTAATATTACATGCATTGCGCTCCCGATTAATGGGGGTGACCTTTTTCACTACAGACCTTGATGCGCAATTTCTCCATCCGAGTGAGTATGGCTGGACGCGTAATATGGTTATAGCGTCGAGTTTTGGTTTAAAACTGACAGAAAAATTGCAGGGTAGTACGCCACCTTTCAGGGATAGTTATCAAACCTCTATGTACTTTTCGGCAGGTTTGGCATTAAAAATAACCAATGAATATCTTCACCAAAAGCAATCAGATCATATAAAATTAAGTCAGAGAAAATCAGATCATGATCACTCTCATTCAGAAACGCAAACGGATGAGCATATCGACAAAGAAAAATCTAAAAATGACTTTTTTAACATAATGGTTAACTTACCGATAGGTTTACGGCCACTGCTATTTGAAGTGGGCCGAAATGGCGCCGTACCCCTGACACCAAAAGATGCTATAGATGAGCCTGCTTTGAAGGATTCCCACAGTGAATTTTCAGTACATAGTCACATCCCGGATGAGTGTGAATATCCATTGCAATGTGCGTTGCATCCGAGAGTTAATAAACAGGATAAGGAGCCGGCCCTGGCTCTTGTTATTGCCGTTTTACTTTTGGCTTTGCTCACCCTTGGGCAGTTAAATGCGCGGGCACGTTATCAATTGTACTGGTTGGCGGGTGGCGTTATGGTGCTGGTTACCGTATCAGCAATTGGTGTATGGTGCTCATCCAATCATGAAGAACCGTTTATTATGCTGGCGGGAATCAGCATCTGGCCGACAGAAATTATTAATAGCATGACGTTTATTCTGAGTCTTTACTTTGTTTGTATTTCCAAGCGGGCACTGGATAACAATTATCTGGAAATTGGTCATCGTTATCTGTTGTTTAGTCGCATAGATAATACAAGAAATGATCAGGGAGTGCCCCTCTCTATGGCAACAGTTTCCTTTCATCTTCCCCATAAAAGTAATAGATGGGTTTATGTAATTGTTGGAATGTTACTGGTTTCTGCGGTACTCGTTGCACTCCTGCCTCAAACTATTGCCTATGAATATATTTATTTGATGTTACTCGGCTGGGGAGTTTTATTTGGAATCTGGTTTTGGATAATTTATAAATATGAGCCAGTGGCAAAAATTAATCAGTGGAATTCAGAGCTTGAGCAACAAAAAGTCGACAGTGCTACGCAAAAAACTAAAGTGCCAATACAGAAATTCTGGAAAAGTTATGGTGAATATGGGTTGCAGCGAAATCGGTTTTTGCGTGCCTGTACAGTAGTATTAATTTTTCAGGCTTTTATTAGTATAGTTTTTACCCTGTTTGGACTTGAGGCTCCACCGTTGCGTGGTACTTTTACACAGGTGGTTGATTCTGTTATCACCGTTCTGAGCTTGTTGGGTATGCTGTTTGTGCTTTTTTATATGGTAGATGCCACACGCCTGTGCATTGCCTGGATTAAGGGGCTGACAGAAAATAGTTATAACTGGGGTGATACCGGCGTTGAGAAGCTGGTGAAAGATTTAAATATTCCGCGCCAATATGCAATCTACTGGTTGAAATTACATATTATTGCGGAGCGAACCAAAGAAGTGGGTAAACTGATTTTCTATCCGTTTATCATTATTATATTAATGCTTTTTTCACGAATAAATTATTTTGATGACTGGGGGTTCCCGCAAAGCCTGGCTATTATTACCAGTAGTTTAATTGCCATCGCATTATATACTGCAATTAAATTACGTCAGGAAGCAGAAACGGTGCGCGCTGAATTTATAGATATATTAAATTTGGATAAACTCACCGTAGGCGGAAATGTTTCACTGGATGATAAACCCACCCTAACTCAGATTGATGAGCTGATTGAGAACATCAATGATTTACGTAAAGGCGCATTTCAGCCAATTCTTGAGCAGCCACTGGTTAAGGCGAGCCTGTTACTGCTGGGCGGTGTGGGTTTATCAGCTTCACAATTCACCTATCTGGTAAATTAAATTTTTATTTTTTCTCGAGGGGAAGGATCGTTTACGCCAGGAAAAAATAATACAGAGAAAATAATACAGAGAAAATAATACAGAGAAAATAATACGAGGAATACCATGCATGAGCTTAAAATAATTAGTTTGTTTGTTTATTTAGTTTTTGTGAATAACTTTTCTGTTGTTGCAGCAGGTAGTTCCGAAAGCAGTGCGCAGGCTCCCTGGGGACATTCAAGCAATCGTTCAATAAACTATAAACCACAGAAATTACTTTATGATTTAACCACTTCAGATCCACAAAAACTCGATAATATTTTAGACAGAGCCAGTTATCTTTTTAAGTTATATGATTCAGAAATGTTTGATAGTTCAATTGTTATTATTATTCATGGTGAAGCGATTCCTTTTTTTGCAATTGATCAGTTATCAAAATATAAAGAGCGAATGATTCGCGCAAACAGTTTAACCATCGGCACCACCATCGAATTTCGAATGTGCAAAGCGGCGGCAAAATTAATGAATTACAAAGCCCAGGACATTCACGGATTTGTAACAATGGTGCCAATGGCGGATGCTGAAATTGTCAGGCTACAGAACGAAGAGGGTTATGCTTATATGCGCTGAGTTAAAAACATATGTCCCACAGAACGAAGAGGTTTTTTCGTCAGAAATATATCGCATTCATTTACGGTCAGTTTTTCAGGGATCTCTAATTAAGTCTGACCCCAATGTCAGTAAGTTAAACTCTAAGTCATTGTAAGTACGGAGTATTTACTTAGCTTTCCCCCCTCTTTGAAAAAGAGGGGCTGGGGGAGATTTTGTTTTTGCTTGTGCGTTTTAGCTGTTTATTGTCATGGGTGTTTTCAAATCCCCCTCAGTAGCATGATTTATTAATAGAGTAATTTTGAACTTTCATTACATTATTTGTACTCCCGTTTTTCTAAGGGGGAAGTCCACACATTTCATCCCATTAATTGCTGTAATTTCATGAGCTTATGGCTTAACTTACTGGCATTGAGTCTGACCCTCAATCATGGGTATTCTGAAAAACCTCACGCGCAGACCAGTGCGCAAATTCTTCCCGCGTACAACTATCCGCGGTATTAAAGCGCTCGCCTTCAACCACTCGAAAAATCACCATATCTTTTTTTGGATCATCTGAAACCGATTCATCAATTATGCGTCGCACAGACCATTGCGGGCCGTGCAGGCCGTTCGTGTAAAAATGGTTGAGTAAAATCTGCTGTGTTGATAATCGCTGATGTTTAGCGTGCTGCAAGCTTAATTTAATGACCCGTTGTAAATCTTCGGTGGTCACATCCATCACCAAATCCATATCGGCAACGGCTTTTTCGATGGCCTGTTTATCGACCAGATTGGCAATGTCGGTTTCAGGCGCTGATACCTTTTGCTTTTTCTGATCGGTAAAGCGCATCATGGCCGCGCCGGGGTAACGCCGCCAGGGAAAAAAATTATTAAACACAATTGCCACCATAAAAATAATGCTGACATTCAATAAGATTGGCATTAACACATATCCATAACCCAGGCTGTGAATTGTCGGTCCGCCAATAACCGCTGCCAGTGCAGTTGCGCCTCCGGGGGGATGGATGCAGCCGAATAAATGCATCATGCCAATGGCCAGTCCAACCGCCAGTCCCGCGGCTAGAAATGCATCCGGCACCAGTTTGTAGCAGGTCACGCCAACCACCGCTGAAATCAGGTGGCCCCCAATCAGCGCCCAGGGCTGGGACAGTTTGCCATGGGGAACCGCAAACACCAGCACTGCTGATGCGCCCATTGACGGCACAATCAGCGCAGAACCACTGGCGCCGGTGACCTGAAAGCTGATCATACTAATTAATGTAATACCAATCAGGCCGCCAAGGCTGGCAACCAGTTTCTCTGCAATACTGACTGAATCTGGCTCAATGGCCAGAAATAGGCGTATTTGTTTTAACATCTTTATTCCCCGATTTTAAGAGAGTGGGTTTATGTGTGATTTAGAGCTTAACTTTATATATCCCATATCTAATTTAAGGATATTAAGGTTTATACTACAGTATTAGAAATAATTATTTATAAGTTGTATTTAAAATACATCTTATGTATAGTCGTGTTTTTATAATATATATCAAATACATCTTTAGAGGAAATTTTATGAGCAGTTTATACGAACGCATTGGTGGTGAAGCCGCTGTAGACGAGGCAGTGGATATTTTTTACCGTAAGGTTCTGGCAGATGATCGGGTTAATGATTATTTTGATGGCGTCGATATGGAACAGCAGATCAATAAGCAGAAAGGCTTTTTAACCATGGTATTTGGTGGTCCGAATAATTATACCGGTAAAGATATGCGTGAAGGCCATAAGCATTTAGTTGCCCGTGGCTTAAACGACAGCCATGTTGATGCCATTGTTGAACTGCTGGGTGCAACGCTGCAGGAGCTGGGTGTTGCAGCTGAAGATATTCAGGAAGTAGCGAATATTGCTAACAGCGTTCGCGATGACGTTTTAAATAAGTAACAGGTTAAATGTCCGGGCATAAAGTTATGACACATATTATTTTTGAGGGTAAACAGATTGAGTTGGAAGAAGGGCAGAGTGTCCTGTCTGTATTACTTGATAATAATTATGAAATTCCCAATAGCTGCCAGGCGGGGGTATGTCAGAGCTGTATGATGCAGGCGGTTGAGGGTGAAATCCCCGCAGCTGCTCAGGCCGGACTTAAGGATACACTCAGGGCGCAGGGTTATTTTCTGGCCTGTAGTTGCCAGCCAACTTCACCGTTGCGTGTGATGGCCGCAAATGATATGGATTTGCAAAGTCCGGCGACGGTTGTTGGGCATACACTATTAAGTGATGATGTTTTGCGTTTGCGACTAAAGCCCCAATCGGATTTTGTTTATCGAGCAGGACAATTTATCAATATCTGGAAAACCGCTAAGCTGGCGCGAAGTTATTCCCTGGCCAGTGTTGCGCAGCTTGATGATTTCCTGGAGCTGCATATCAGGCGTATCCCGAGTGGGGAACTAAGTAGCTGGTTACATGATGAAATTAAAATCGGTGATGAGTTAAAAATACAGTCGGCCTCTGGCGACTGTTTTTATGTGCCCGGCGACGTTGAACAAAAGCTGCTTCTGGCGGGTACCGGCACCGGATTGGCCCCGTTAATTGGAATTGTCCGCGATGCAATTGCCCAGGGGCATAAGGGTGAAATACATTTAATACACGGCGTCAGGCGGCACCAAGATTTGTATCTTCATCAAACCTTACTGGATATGGCTGAAAAATATAGTCAGTTACGCTATTACAGCAATGTGCTTGAAGCAGATAACGACAGCCAACAAAAGACTAACAGGCCTTTGGAACAGCAAATTTTAGATATTGCCGTGGAGCCCGCTCAGTGGAAAGCCTATCTTTGCGGGGATGCGGCGATTGTTAACACCCTTAAGAAAACACTCTTTATGAGTGGCATGGCGATGGGCAGTATATACAGCGACCCATTCTTAATTAGCGCGGCTGCAGATACAGATGTATAGCTATTTAGCACAAATGCGTATTTACCTTATCAGCACGCTTAAGTTATAGTGATCATATGCAGTTAACTCATTACACCGACTATAGTTTGCGCGTTCTTATTTATCTTTCTTTACAGGAAAATGAGCGGCGGGTGACCATTACAAAGATTGCCGAGCATTTTAAAATTCCCCGTAACCATCTGGTGAAAGTGGTGCATAAACTGGGCCTGTTAAATTATATTAGTACCACTCGTGGTAAAAATGGCGGTATTTGCATGCAAATGGCCGCGCAGGATATCCGCATTGGTGATGTGGTGCGTAATATGGAAGCCCGTCTTGAAGTGGTTGATTGCAACTCACCCTCTCCCTGCCCGATAAAACCCAATTGTCAGTTAAAGTCTATTTTAAATCAGGCCGGAGAGGCTTTTTTAAATGTGCTTGATGAATATACGATTGCAGATTTACAACAAAAATCGGAACAACTCAAAACACTTTTACAGTTGCAGTGAAAATATCATAGGTCGTGATCGCCGTTTATATAATATAGGTTGCTGACTACGTGTAAAAAGTACCCCGTGATATCATCACAGATGATTGAAATTAATCATTAGATTGCTAAAAGTCATACATACTATTTTTAAAATCTGCTAAAACCACCGGTGATAGCATAATTGATGGTCTTGCACCGATCTAGTTTATCGTGAATAAATCTATCTCAAAGAAAATTGAAAGATTATTTTTAAAATAGTTGGAACCTTTTTACATTTTCAAACGTGTCTGTACTTATGAACGTGAAAAAATTATGGACAAACCAGCCTTCAAAGCAGGATCAGTTTGAAACGCTAATTCAGCCACATCTAAAACAGCTGTATAAACTGGCATACCGCTTTAGCGGACAGCAGCACGATGCAGAAGATCTGCTGCAGGATATATTGCTTAAATTATTTCCCCGTCTCAAAGAAATGCAGGCCATTGAAAAGCTCGGCCCCTGGCTGGCCAGAGTTTTGTATCGCCACTTCATTGATAAGTTACGCAGTAAGCAACGTGCCCCGTTGCATCTGGTTGGGGATGATGACGAGCATATTCTGGAAGATTTCTGTGAGCCGGCGGCCGGCCCGGCAGCAACGAAAGAGGCGGCGCTTTTACAACAGCAACTGCAGCATTCACTTAATCAGCTTAATGAAGATCAGCGCATTCTGATTATTTTACACGATGTGGAAGGTTATACTCTGCAGGAAATTCATACAATGTATGACGTGTCAATTGGTACTCTGAAGTCACGTTTAAATCGCGCTCGAAAACGGTTGAGAGAATTGTTAAAAAAAATGCAACCTTTTGAGGGCGGGAGTCGTGTTAATGGATAACAGGATACAAATTATGAATTGCACAGATATTGACAGATTACTGGATGATTACCTTGATCAGGATTTGCTGCTACACGAGAAAAACTCTGTTGAGTTACATATCAGAAACTGCACAGCCTGCCAGCAAAGTCTTAAAGAAGCCGAGGCAGTACGTGAAGCGTTAGTTTCATTGCCATTTGTTGAAGCGTCTTCAGACTTTGAAAGCAACGTTTTTGATGAGGTACATAAACAAAATCAGGGTGGACAACATGATCGCCGATTTCTAAATGGTTTTGTAACCGCTTTAGCGGCAAGTGTCTTTTTATGGGTGGTCAGTCCAGTGTTCAGTCCGATGATTTTTGCACCGCAGGAATCTCATGATGGTTCCAATGTAATTTCTGTTGCGATGAATGAGACGCGTCCTGTCAGATTGTTATTTGAAGCACCCGGAGATATTGCCCAGGTTAGCCTGAGCATTGAATTGCCCGCGAATGTTGAACTCAACGGTTATCCTGGTCGCAGCCAGTTAAGCTGGAATACCAGCCTGAAAAAAGGGCAGAATGTACTTGCGCTGCCTATTAATGCCATTGAAGCAGGCCAGGGCGAGCTCGTGGCTCACCTGAGCTATGGCGATAAAACGAAAACTTATCGATTAATTTTGAAAACGACAGATAACGGTGTGATGAGCTATCAGGTTCAGCCCGTAACATCTGCTTAAAAAACTTTTGGAGATTTTTATGAAATCATTAAGCAAAGCAATCACTATGGGCCTGGGCATGAGCCTGGCAATGACGCTGCCTTTGGGCGCAATGGCCGCAGCCGACGATGTAACCATTCGTGTAATGGAGATGAATGAAGTTTCTTCTGAGCATGTTATGGAAAATATTGAATTACCGGAAATGGCCAATGAGCATGCAAAAGAAAATGCTCAGCACGGTTTAGATCATGCAAATGCTAAAGCACCGGATGATCATAAGGGTGATCATGCAATGGATGAAGATAAAGAGCATGAGCGTGAAATGGACCGGGAACAGGATCGTGAAAAAGACATGGATGAAGAGCATGAACAGGAAATGGAGCGAGAAAATGAAATGGAACATGAAAATGAAATGGAAGAAAATGGTCGTGACAGCAGTGATGTGAATGATCGTGTAAATGAAGCACGAGAAGAACATGAAGGCGAGCGTGAAAATGAAATAGAAGGGCCTGATGATCTTCAGGGGCATGATGTAAATAGACCTGAAATGGGTGGTCCAAATTCATAAGCTTTAACTTATGAAATGTATAAGCCTCTTTCTGCTGTGCAGGGAGAGGTTTTGTCGTTATATCGAAAAAATAATAGTGAAGTAATGTATGACAGGCTTAAATAGAAAAATAAAATGTGTATGGTTAATCGTATTAATGATGATTTCGGTTGATGTTTTAGCATCAGCCAAAGATGATTTTAAACAGGGGGTTAACTTTTTCAATTCCGAAAATTATTCCGCTGCGGTAAAAAAGTTTGAAAGCGCAAATAAACAGGGAATGCGCAACACTGCACTTTATTACAACCTGGGAAGCGCCTATTTTAAACTCAAAAATTATAAAAAATCTGAAGACTATTATAAAATACTAAAAAAACAGCCAAAAATGAAATCTCTGGCGGAATATAATCTTGGTTTAATTGCGGTTCAACAAAAAGATTCAGTCAAAGCCAGACAATATTTTAAAGCAGTTGTGCGCAACGCTCAGGATAAAAAAATACTTTATCTTGCAGAACAACAGCTTAAAAAAATCACTACAACTAAAACTGTATCATCTAAAAATAAGGGCTCGGTTTACCTTAGTGGTTCAGTGGGTTATGACAATAATATTAACTTTGCACCTGCGGATATTGGCTCTGAAGAATCGGCTGTTTTTTTTGATGCGCTGGTATCGGCGGACTATTTGATCAGTGGAACAAAATCCAAAGGCTGGACAGCTGAAGGTATACTTTACACCATTCGCTATGGGGATACGGATAACCCGAATATTAGTCAGAGTGCTTTTGATCAGGATGAGTATGGGGTAGGCCTGAAAAAAACTCAGAAACTCGCTAGCTGGAATACTCACTTGAAAGTGGCTTATGACAAGTCGACATTCGGGCCACGAGATTATCAATCTATTTTTAAACTCGAAGCCGCGGGTAAGCATAAGTTATCCAGAACTGACAGGGTGTATTTACGCTATCGCTACGAAGATATTAGCAGTGATGATATTGTGTTTGATTATCTTGAAGGCTGGCGACAGAAAATCAGGGGTGAGTTTCGTCGTTATAATAAAAATAACTCGACTCAGTTATATTATGAGCTGGAGTTAAATGATAGAAATGACTTTATTCCGGCGACGGGAAATCAGTTCAGTTATTCACCAGCCCGGCATACGCTGCGTGGAAAATATACGACCAATTTAACCAGTGTCTGGCGTTTGATCGGAGACCTGTCTTATCGTAAGAGTGATTACCCGTCGACGAATACACAAAGTAGAAATGATGAGCGCTGGAAAGCGGCAGTTTATGCAAACTACCGCTTTGATAAAACCATGAAGCTAAAATTAAAACTGGAGTATACCGATAATAGTTCTTCAGATAATTTATATGTGTATGACAGGCAAGTGGTTTCAGTGAGTTTAAATAAACTGTTTTAATAATTTCATTTCTGCCGTTAATTACGCCAATAAGCCCCAACGCATAAAATTAGATTGCTTATCGTTAAAGATTTTTTGGTGATTGCCGCTATTTTTATCTGCAATCAGTCTGTTTTTAGGCTATATATTATTTTTCTTTAACAATAATAAAGATGTATAAGGGTCAGTTATGCTGCGCAATTTTAGTATCCACTTTCGTCTGGGAGCCGGTTTTGCACTGGTTATTTTACTGGTTATCGCTATTTTTGTTCCGGTTATTATTCAACAGGTCACCAGTGTCGTTGAGCAGGCGGAATCCCGTGAGCTGCATACCGCGTATAAGAGTGCACAAGATGCTATTAATGCTAAAGGCCAGCTTGCCAAGGCTATGAGCCTTATAGTTGCATCAGCACCGCAGGCGCAGAATGAGTTTGCTGAGGGTAACAGGGATGCACTGGCCGCCTGGACCGTGCCTTTGTTTAAGGATTTAAAAAGCAAATTTGCGGTACGTCAGTTTCAGTTTCATACGCCACCGGCTACGTCATTTTTACGTGCTCATAAACCGGCAAAGTTTGGTGATGATTTGTCCTCCTTTCGTAAAACGGTGCTGGAAACCAATCGTAAAAAAACATTGATTGATGGCCTGGAAAAAGGTGTGGCGGGGCTGGG
>Ga0316206_1000580_pt1 | contig 45227 bp, 51 predicted proteins | sample 6monthpyrite_MG_FD_204942 | JGI IMG/M metagenome (GOLD analysis project Ga0316206, IMG submission 204942) | Microbial mat bacterial communities from mineral coupon in-situ incubated in ocean water Damariscotta River, Maine, United States -... | ecosystem: Environmental > Aquatic > Marine >...
GGGTTTTAGTTTTACGTGTAAAATCATTTGCACGCGTTTGAGTAATGCGTTTGCATTTGCGTGTAAAAAGCCATAATCCCTGACGCGTCTAAATCCTCTGGGTAAAATGTGTTTTAAAATGAGATATAAAAAGTCTTCTCCCTTTAACGTTCGGTACTCGGTTTCTTTTGTGGTGCTGTTGATATATTTAAAGGTCACGTTGCCGTTTTTGTTTGCGATGATGTTCTTCTCACTGATCACACCCCGATATAAATAACGCGACAGATACTTCAAAGCAGGCAAGCCTTTTCCTACATGGCGTACGTTTGCAATCCATTTATGCGGCACTTTGTTTGGTATCGTTATTTTTTGTGCATTGAGCGCATCTATAAATCGTGCTCTGAACACCTTGGCTAATGCAAATTCATTAAACAGATATTGTCCTTTCAGCTTTTTCCATTGTTTGCGCTGTTTGTTTATGCCACCGCCAGGCATCACAGCATGTATGTGAGGATGGTAATCCTATGGGTATGAAGTACGGCGGTTAAGCCGGTATCACCATCGAGTTTATCTGGGTTTAAGCCAAAGTCTTTTAATGTATTGGTAACGGTTGTGAAGAAAATTTGATAGATTTTCTTCTGGTTGTACCATGCGAGTTGTCTAAGCTCGGCGGGTAAGGTAAAAGTCACCATGAAGCATTCAACGGGCAGTAGCTTTTGCTTTTGCCGATCCAGCCATTGATTGACTTCATGGTTTTGACAGGTGGGGCAATAGCGGTTTCCACACGAGAGCGGTGACCAATGTGCGTGGCACACTGTTTGCACTGCACGTAGCGCTCACCTGATTTAGCCGTGCGACAACGTTCAATCGCCTGCATCGCATTCCATTGGCTGGGTAATAATAACTCGGCGTGTTTTTTTATGACGGCGGGTTTGTATTGTTTGATGAGGGTTTTTAATTGCATGACTACACCTTCTTTAAATCGATGTGTATTTCATTTTCGGGTTTGCCAACCGGGTTGGGGAAAAGTAATGTCGGGTGACGGTGTTTTGGCCAGAGCGCACGTAGCGCGTGCAAGGTTAAATTCGGTATGGGCAGGAGTCGATCTTTGTGCTCTTTACCGCGGCGAATATGCACGAGTTTACGCGCCGCATCAATATCATCCACTTGTAATGTTAAGGCTTCATCCAGGCGCAACTCCATTGAATAGGTGACCAGAATAAAAATGCGATACCTTAACACACGGGTGCCGCTATTAAGTGCTCGATCTCAGCGAGTGTAAGAATGTCGAGTAGGTTTTTAATTTTTGGTGGTTTTACAATATCAATCCACTGCCAGTCTTTACCCAGAATATGTCGCCAGTAAAACTGTAGCCCGAGTCGATCGATTTTAACCGTGCTCCAGGAATGTGACTCAACCAGCGCGGCAAAATAATTTTTTAAATCATCAGGGTTTAATTGTTCGGGTAAACGATCAAAATAATCCACTACACGTCGCAGCGCACGTGAATAGGAATCTATGGTGCTATCGGCTTTACCCTGTAAGTGAAGGCATTTAAGCAGTTGCTGATAGTGTTTATCGAATTTCTTTTTATCTTGTTCTTTCATGTTACAATTTCCTTTCAATGTGACCCAGAAGTGGGTAAGGAAATTATACGACAGGGAGGTTTATAATTTTTTCTGCTGCTTTGTTCAACGAATCGCTCAGCGAACCAAAAAAATTACGCATTTTTTGTGATGCTTCGTTGTAATGTCACAAAAGCCATGTAACTTTTCGGTCGGGTGGACTTAGTGTTAGAGGCATAAGAAATATGAAAAAAAATAAAACAGGAGTGCGTGGTAATAATATAGTTTCAAAAGCGCTAAATAAAAAAATCGGTGGTAAGTTAGCTAAGAAACAATCACCTTTTATAGTAATAACTATTTTTAGTATATTATTCGTTATTATTTTAGCTGCTTGCATTAATATGCTAGGTTTTAAAACAGGAACATTAACAGCCATAGGGTTTTCTTTATTAGTTGCAATAAGTGGTATCTTTTCAAATCATCACGTCAATGAAGCTGAAAAAACAATTAAAAAATACCCCTGGAAGGCATTTAGTGATAAAAATGAATAAAGCCTCTAACGAATCGTTCCAGCGGATCCAAAAATTTATGCACCTTTTGTGGCGCTTCGTTATAATGCCACAAAAACCACAAAAATTTTCGGTCAGCTGAACTCAGCGGTATGCCTTATAACAAAAGAGGAAACATGAAAACATTCTTGAAAGCGGTGCTACTAGTAGGCCTGGTATCTTTAGTCGGGTGCGCGGAAATGGGTGGAAAGCCATCGGCCGCCGAAAATGACTGGGCGAAATTTATGATGGCTGGCTTTAATTTTGGCTGGGGAAAAACAAAAGACAATATTTCCTTCGAATGGAAATTCATTCTTCAAGTGAAAAAAACGGATATAAGGCAAATCAAGATTTACGACATTACCGAATCATCTGAGACACTCTTAATCAACGATGAGTCAGTTAAGTTGAAGAGTGGAAACTGGCTAGGGAGTACTCCATCCGAAGAAATTGAAAAGAAAAGCAATCACTGGATTTATAGCGACGCTGATATTAAGAAGAAGTTCAAAGCTATCTTAATCGATTCCAAAGGACAAACCAGAGAGCTCATTCAAAGAACGAATCATCCTGCAAAGGAGAGGCGCCTAATGTTAATGACTCTTGGTTAAAATACGCAATACAAGGTGTTCGTTCTGATGCAAACCTTCTCTGCTCAGTATGGAGCAGAATTCTGTTTACATGGTAAGGTGTACTTCGATGTTGTTCGATAATATGCAGTGAATAAGTGTCAGGATCTTAAATGAGTACCCCAAAAAATAGATATATAGTGGGTATCATATTTAAAATCTTCCAAAAATATGGAATAAAGCATACAATTAAATTAATACTGAGCATTTTTATTGTGACCTGAAAATCAGACCGTAGAAAAAACATTAGCTTATTAACGTGTCATCATTATAAATATATTATGCCCGCTAAACATCATATAGATAACAATAATCAACTAATCATTACAACCTGGGAAGGTGAGGCGTGTGATATAGAGTTTATAGAAGCAATAAAAAACTACCAAAAAAATATTCAAACTCACCCGGATTATGTTGATTTCAATGAAGTAGTAGATTTTAGAAAAGTTACAAAATTGAAGCTAACTAACGAAGGCATTAAAACCATTGGAACAATTGCATCAACCACAGACACACAAGGCATCAACAAAAAGCTAGCGTTAATCGTCAGTTCAAACCTGGCATATGGGCTTGCTAGAATGTATGAGGCTTATAGATCGTTTTCAAAAAATGCCAACAAAGAGATACGTGTATTTAAGGATGAAACGGAAGCATATAAATGGGTAAAGAAATAATACATACAAGCTAATGTGGGAAATATGGAAAAATATAAGACATTAACGGAGTATCATATATGTCATATTTATAGCTCATTAGTCCCTGACTCCAATATTTTAAAATATATGATGTAAAAAGAATTTAGCAACTTTAAAGAAATTAAAAGAAAAGCGAATAAAAAAGACAGTAGCCAAAAATATTATTCAGTTCCTTGTGGACATCATTTTAAAACTACCGAAATTTGTAGGTCAGTTGCGCCTGGCGTTAGATTCCAGTCAACAGAAGATCAATGCACCTAAAATTTAATTTATAATATTTCGGTGAGACTATTAACAAAAAACGGATTACTTTAACAAGGTATTTGCTATTTCACTTATAGAATTATTCCCATTAAGCAAAAAAATCGGCAGGGATGTTAGTTGTGATAATTCTGTAATATTGTCAGTGATGTCAGTCTCACTTATCTGGTTTAACACAATCGCTTTAACGGTTAATTTTTTTTGTTCTATTGCATTAAGGCAGAGCAGAACCTGATTAATCGTTCCCACTCTATTTTCGCTTACCAGTAATACCGGTAAGTTAAGCGCTTGTGCAAGGTCTGCATTAAGTGCATTTTTACAAATGGGAGAATAAAAACCACCGGCGCCCTCCACCAGTAAAAAATCATTGTCTTTCACTTGACTTGTGCATGCCTGTGCTAGTTGTTCAATTGTTATATTTTGATTATTAAGTTGTGCGGCTCGTGCGGGTGAAATGGCCTGTTGAAAACGGTGGGGACAAATAATGTCGAGGGTTTCTTTTGACTGGCTGGCTATTTTTAATTTGAGAGCATCATCGGGAATGAGCTCGTTATCGATTAACTGGCAACCAGACTCAATCGGTTTTCTGGGGTTAACACGGATACCCTGTGAAATTAATGCCTCGGAAATTTTGCATGCGATGTAGGTTTTGCCTACGTTAGTATCGGTGCCGGTTATGAAGATGCCATTCATTTTTAATCGTCTGTCATTAGTTGTAAGTTAATGTGTACTGGCTGCTGCATTTTTTTTAACTTACGACTCTGGATTTATAGCAGTGGGTTTATGGCTCTGGATATACGACTCTGGATTTATGACTTTGTTAATCGTTGCAGTGCTTCTTTATATTTTTCCGCGGTTTTATCAACGATTTCCTGTGGCAGTTCAGGGCCCGGCGGGGTTTTATCCCAGTTGAGTGTTTCTAAATAATCACGTACAAACTGTTTATCGAAACTCACCGGACTGCTACCGGGCTGGTATTGGTCAGCGGGCCAGAAGCGTGATGAATCCGGTGTTAATACTTCATCAATTAAAACCAGCTGGTTGTTTTTATCGACGCCAAATTCAAATTTTGTATCAGCAATAATGATACCGCGTTCTAATGCATATTCGGCGGCGGCTTTATAAAGTTGCAGGCTTACGTCCTTAACCTGTTTGGCCAAATCTGCTCCGAGCAATTTTTCAGTTGTAGCGAAATTAATATTTTCGTCGTGTGCGCCTACGTCAGCTTTGCTCGATGGGGTATAAATTGGCTCGGGTAATTTGTCTGCCATCTGTAAACCAGCGGGTAAATTAATGCCGCAGATGGAACCGGTTTTTTGATAGTCTTTCCAGCCCGAGCCAATAATGTACCCGCGCACAATGGCTTCAACCGGCAGGGCTTTTAATTTCTTCACCACCATGGCGTGTTTGCCAACGGCTTTGCGTTCCTGTTCGTCGCTGATGATATCATCGAGTGAAATGTCCGCCAGATGATTGGGGATAATATACTCGAGTTTTTTTAACCAGAAACGCGTGACATCATTCAAGATGATGCCCTTTTGCGGGATGGGTGTTGGCATAATGACATCAAAAGCCGATATACGATCACTAGTGATAATGAGCATGTGCTCGTCATCAATATCGTAAATGTCGCGAACTTTGCCCTTGTGGCGTAATTTCAGGTTACTGATGTGACTCGTGTGCAGGCTCATGTTAATTCGATGCTACAGGTTAAACTGGGAGTAGATATTTTACGCGAATATCTGACGCCTCGCGAGTATTTGACTGGCCTAATTAAAAGAAAAATATATGTCGCGGCACGGGTCTTTTTCATTTTGAGGTAATTATTTTACAAACCTGTCCCGTAGCTCACGGCGCAGAATTTTCCCCACGTTGGTTTTGGGGACTTCATCAACAAATTCAACCCGTTTGGGGATTTTGTAGCGGGTGAGTTCGGCTTCACAATGTGTGCGGATGTCCTGTTCGGTTAGCTGTGGGTTATTGCTTACCACAACCGCCATTACTGCTTCACCACATTTTTCATCGGGTATGCCGATAACCCCAACTTCCCTTACATCCGGATGGCTGGCGATAACACCTTCAACTTCGTTTGGATAAACATTGAAGCCGGAGACTATTATCATGTCTTTTTTGCGATCGACAATTTGAAAGTAACCCTGCTCATCCATAAAGCCGATATCGCCGCTGTGAAAAAAACCTTCATCATCAAAAACAAGTGCGGTTTCTTCGGGACGATTATAATAACCCTGGGTAACCTGTGGACCTTTAATGCAAATTTCACCATGCTCACCGATGGCGAGTGTTTTATTGTTATCATCTTTTATGCAAACCTCGGTTGACGGTATGGGTAAACCAATTTTTGCATTGTAAGATTCCATATTCATCGGGTTAATGCAAACCGCAGGAGAGGTCTCGGTTAAACCGTAGGCTTCGAGCAGTGTTTGTCCGGTGACCTGTTTCCATTGTTCAGCAACGGATTGTTGCACCGCCATGCCGCCGCCGAGCGTCAAATTAAAATTTGAAAAATTTATGTCGGAAAAACCCGGGGTATTTAACAGGCCGCTAAACAATGTGTTAACGCCGGTGAAGGAAGTGAAGTTTGATTTTTTTAATTCCTTAACAAAATTTTTCATATCCCTTGGGTTAGTGATTAAATAATTTAAACCGCCCATTTTCATAAAGAACATGCAGTTCGCAGTTAATGAAAAAATATGATAAAGCGGTAGTGCGGTGATGACGCATTCTTTGCCTTTTACTACAAAAGGCTCAATCCACTCGCACACCTGCTGTACATTGGCCACCATATTTCCGTGGGTGAGTATCGCGCCTTTCGCTACCCCTGTAGTACCTCCGGTGTATTGTAAAAAAGCAAAGTCCTGCTGGTTGACTTGCGGGCGCGCATATTCTGTTGCTTCGCCTTCGGCTAAACATTGTTTAAAGTTATAGCTTTCCGGTAAATTAAATGGCGGCACCATTTTTTTAATATGTTTTACAACAAGGTTAATGATGGCTGATTTTGGAAAAGAAAGCATGTCACCCATGCGTGTCACAATTACATTTTCAATAGGCGTGTCATTTATAACCTTCTCAAGAGTTGATGCAAAATTTTCCAGTACAATAATGGTCGTTGCACCGGAGTCATTCAACTGATGCTGAAGTTCTCTACCGGTATAAAGCGGGTTGGTATTAACGACGGTGAGTCCGGCACGAAGTGCGGCGAAAATAGAAATGGGATTTTGTAACAGGTTGGGCATCATAATGGCGATTTTATCGCCCTTGTTCATGGCCAGTTGATTTTGAAAAAATGCTGCGAGTTTTTGACTGTATAAATTAATTTCCTGAAAGCTCAGGGTTTTACCAAAATTATAAAAGCAGGGGTTGTTTGCGTATATTGTGCAGGCTTCTTCAAAAATATCAATTAAAGAGTCATAGGCCGTGATATCTGCCTCATGTGAAATGCCTTCCGGGTAACTGGAGTACCACGCATGAGTCATATGACTCTCCTTTTATAATTTTACTATTATATTACGATTGTTATATTACGGCTGGTATTTTACTAATGGCAGATAACGGCGTTAAAAATGTGTGTAAATTTTTGCGCGATTGTCTAAATACCGCCAATGGGTGTTGCGTAAAACTCCACACTAATATATTAGGGTAGTAATGGGCTTTCGTATAGTGTTTTAAGGCTTATTTTTAACAGCAATATTATTAAAGTGTGATGGTGGACTGATGTTTTTCCCAACAGGGGTGTTTGTGCATAATAGATAAAAAAAGTGTAGATGTTAGCCAGCTATTTAACCAGTTACGTAATTTGGGGTAGGGTGCAGAATCAAACCAGTTTAAATCCACATGGGCAAATTGGCGGACAAAGGGAAACAGGGCAATATCGGCCAATGAAGCGGTCTCGTTCATCAGGAATGAGTGAGTACAAAGGCGACGTTCCAGTGATTCTAAAAACACCTCTGCCTGTTGTCGATAATGCAGCGGGCTGTGTTCAGGAAAGCGATCCGCATATTTATAGTGGTCGAGATGAATTTTGAAGTGGTTGTCGTTTTCAGTGATGAGCGATACGATGTCACGGGTGATGTCGGTGGTGCTTTCATTGCTAACGGCATTGTCATGGCTAATCTGTAACCAGTTTTGCGGGTCGTTATGTTTGAGAGCCCAGCGCATAATGTCGAGGCTTTCATCTAAAACCAGGCCGTCTGGGCAAACTAACACCGGAACCGTGGCTTTGGGCGATGCCTGTAAAAGGGCTGTGGGTTTGTTACTGAGTGCAACTTCCCGCAGTTCAACCCGGATATTGCTATAACGAATGGCCATGCGGGCCCGCATGGCATAGGGGCAGCGTCTGAAACTATATAAAACCGGGTAAGAGGATCTGCTTATTGGCTGATCTCATTGCAGGGCGCGCTGGCTTCGCCAAACCGTTGCTCGAGATATTGAATGATGTCGTTCGACTCATACATCCAGATAGTTTCTTTTTCATTTTCGATGCGCAGGCAGGGCACTTTAATTGCACCCCCTTCGGCGAGTAGTTCAGCGCGATGTGGCGCTTTCTGGGCATTACGGGTTTCGATATCCAGGCCAAGGCGTATAAATGCGCGACGGGTTTTCAGGCAGAACGGGCAGGCGTAAAACTGATATAACGAGAGTGATGTGGTGGCCTTATCAACACAAGCTTGCGCTTCTGGTGAGCGAGACTGGCTTTTGATGGGAATAAAAAAACTGATAAATACAATAAGTCGGCCCAGCCCTTCACGCAGCAGTTTTAATAACATTTTTCTAATCCAGATGTGTTTCAGTGGGCGGACATTTTAGCGTATCTGGCTCAAAATGTACAAAAAATCAGCCGGTTGAGGTACTGCCGGTTAGTGGTAAAAGTAGCGATAACTTAGCTGGGCATCGCTGGTTTCATAGTGGCTCTCGCTGGGTGTCTGGTTATTATGGCTATTTCGCTGGCGCTGAAAGTTAAGTAGAAACTGCAGTGAATGATTGCGTGCGAGGGGGAAGTTGTGAATAAATTTAACCCGCTGACGGATTTCATTATTCAGAAAGGCTTCGCCACTAAACTCAAGTTGCGTGGTGCCAAAGGAAAAGTGCTGCAGTAAGCCGCTGGAGTAACCCAGCGCCGGTTCTAATGCACGGCTGAACTGACTATTGCTTTCAAAGCGGGTGGTGGCCAGGGCATAGAAATAACCCCGTGACCAGGGTTCATAGGCGACCCCTGCACCCCCGGTGACGTGGCCGGTCAAGTGCTCTCTGCCATTGATAAACTGTTGTTCGAGCCCGGTGTAAACTCGCCATGAGAGGGGTTGAAAGAAAGCATTTCGGGGGGACAGGGAAAAAATATCAATGAAGTCCAGTTGTTGTAGTTGCACCTCATCTTTGTAAGCCCGTGCAGAAATGCTGCCGATATTAATTTGTGCACCCTCTAAAAAACCATCAATATTGTCATCCAGGCTATGAAATGACATGCGAAACTGCAGCTGTGCATATTCACGATTCGCATCTTCGGCGGTGCTTTTATTTTTAATACGGTTATTGCCAGCGATGATATCCAGGCGTTTACTCAGGTGTCCCTTCTCCGGTTTTTGATGCGCGCTATAGCCCGCCTCTGGTGATTTAAAGTTTGGCACCTTATTAATTGCCTGCAGCAGTGAAAAACTGTTTTTAGCATTTGCATCTGTGCGCCCATCATCGTTTTGCTGAAAGCGTAAATATCGGTAGGCGGCGTCCAGCATAATGCTCTGTTTTGCCGGATCGATTTGTTTGAATTCAGCGGAGTTGATTAAATTGGTATCGCTGGCAATCCGTAGCACCAAATCTTTTTGTATGTCATTTAACTGCTTAAGCAGGTGATTAATGTTGGTCGCCTGGGATGGGCGATAGAGGGTGCCCGTGACCAGGCCGGCCTGGTCTATGCTGCGGACCGTGTCGATGGGAATGGCGCTTAAACCGAACTGGTTAGTGAGGTTCAGACTGGATCGGGCCACTTCGAGTAACTCTAACAGGCGGTATGAACAATTTTCATCAAAGAAATAATAGTCAAAGTTAATGTCTTTTAACTCCCACAAATGTTGCACCATCTGCTCGGTTTCCGCTGGGGTGAGGTTCAGGGGGTATTCCCAGATGTCGCGATTTTCTTCCCGGTTATATTCTTTTATTTTCTTGAAATAGGGGGTAACAATAAATGTGCCGGAGTAGCCGCCGGCCAGTCCTTTGATAGCAAAAGCAATGGAATTATCGCTGGCCTGAATATTGGCTCCAAAATTAACCGCCATTGAAAGCCAGGATGAATTAGCCGCATCATCGGCCGGGTCGATTCTTAACAGGGTGTGTCCAAACATGGAGGATGGGCTGTTCAGATGATAGGCGGGGAAAATCAGGCTGGCTTTGTGCCCCGGCACCTGTTTACGCCAGTCGTTATATTGCGGGCAATTAACCGTGGGTAGCTGGGTTAAGCTGTCAGGTAACTGTTTCTGAAGCCAGTGTAAACGGGCAATAAATCGGCATTGCGGGTGATTGTTGGGTTCAGATAAATCGGTGCTGTAAAAGGATTTGAGGCTGGCAATTAATTCACTTTGCGGGTTGGTTTTACCCTTCGGGGCATTAAAAAATCGCGGATCGTCCACCTGGCTGAGGTAACTATCGCCATCGCCTTTATAGTGCAAAAGATTTAGCCATTCTTTATTTTTCCACAGCGCATTTTTACCCGCATCCCTAAGCAGGTGTTCGGGAAAGTTTGGTCCTGTTACATTTTCGGCTGCATTTTCAGCCGCATTTGTGGCAAAGGAAACAGAGTAAAGGCTAAGAAAGAGAGTGGCGAGGTTGAGCCAGATAGTGATTTTGATATTCATGTAATGAAAAAGTTGTGCCCATAAAAAAAGGCCTGAGTATAGCACCCAGGCCTTTAGAGGTTGGATATGATTATATCGCGTATTTAGACAGTTGTGCGTCTGTCTTCATTACTTGCTGTAGTGAGTTATATACCTGCTCAGCAGTCACATCCTGGTTTGGAAATAATGTATTGAAGTTGTCGTGTGTCAGTTGTGCAAATTTTGCACGATCTTCAGGCTGAACGCCCATTGCAACTGAAACAGCCGTTAAAGCTTCGCCTTCACCTTTTGCCGCATCTTCAGAAAACTCATCCATAACTGAAGCCAGCATTGACTTGCCGCTATAGCCGATTTTGCCTGATACACTACAGCCGTTAGTGCCGGATGTCATACCAAAAGTATTATTACCTGACGTGCCATTAGTCGTAACCGCTAAAATATGAGGTGCAGCACCTGCCTGTCCTTCAAATAAAGCATTACCCCAGCCACAACCGCCGCCGCCGGGAGCAACTGCAAATGCACTTGAAGATGCTAATAATAGTAATGTACCTGTTGTAATTTTTTTCATTAAAGACCTACTCCGTTAAAATTGTTATTGTTTATATAGACAATCGAGTCTCTACTTATATTAGCAGTATATCTTTTGTATGCAACTGCTTAAACTAAAGCAAACTTGTTTAATGAGATGTGGGTAGGCCTTTTGAGTGTTTTTTGCTTAAGATATAGAAATGAATTTTGAGAAACGATTGATACGAGAGCGGGTTTTAATGGCCAGATTTTTTATGAAGATAAAACCATTACCTATACAAATGGCATTAATGTTTATTTTTTTACCCTTTCTATCGAGCTGTACTAATTTCTTTTTTCAGCCCCTTCACCCGCATGTTGCATCACCGGAACAGTATGAAATTAAATATGAAGATATATATTTTAATGGCGATAGTGGGAAGTTACATGGTTGGTGGTTTCCAGCAAAACCATCAGCTAGCCAACCGGTGAAGGCGACGGTTTTATTTTTACACGGCAATGGTCAAAACATAAGCACCCACTCGGGCCTGATTTACTGGTTAACCCAGTATCAATATGATGTGTTTATTTTTGATTATCGGGGTTATGGGAAATCTGAAGGAAGCGCACAACTGGAAGGTGCTCTGAATGATATTAGCCGCGCCAGAGAGTATGTCGCATCACGAATTAAAAATAGTAATAAATTATTTGTGGTAGGTCATAGCCTGGGCGCGAGTTTGGGTGTGGTTAATCTGGCGATGAATGCGGGTGTAGTTGATGGAATTATTCTGGTGTCACCCTTTAGTGAGTACAGAAAAATCACCCGTGAAACCATGTCAAGGTCCTGGCTGACCTGGGCATTTCAGTGGCCGATTTCACTCACTATAAATGATGACTATAACCCGATTGATTATGTTACACAGTTACCTGATGTACCCAAGCTATTTATGTACAGTGAAGAGGATACGGTGATTAAGCCGGAGCATGTGCTGAGATTATATAACAGGGCCAATGCACCTAAATCAATTGAAAGATCCTGGGGTAATCATAATAGTCTTTTTGCACAAAAGGAAAATCAGCAAATTATTTTACGTTATCTAAATGAATGGTCGATGTGATAAATGGTCAATATGAGGTGATAGGAGTGGTGCTGGTAACTATTTAGTCATGATAGAACTGTTATGTAAATTATTTTTAATTGACTGCAATTCTTCTGCGCTATATTCATTAAATTGAGTTTTTCCCCAAACCGGTTCAGGCCAGCAAAAATCGTTTTTGTATCGCCCAATAATATGCACGTGTAGCTGGGATACAACGTTGCCTATTGTCGCAATGTTGAGTTTATCGGTGTTAAAATTCGATTCGACAAATTGTGCTAACTGATTAATGGTTATTTGCAGCTGTTGCTGTTGTATTGTTTGAAGTTTAAATATTTCATTTTTATGGGTATGCGGCACCAGTATAAACCACGGGATTAATGCATTTTTATGCAGGAGTAATGTGCAGTTATTTATCAGCCCCAGTGTAAAACAATCGGCCTCTAATTGCGGGTGTAATTTAAAATCCATTAAGCATCACCTTTCATCGCATAATCGAGCTGTACAATTTGTAATGCAATGCCGGCTTCCCATATTGGTTCATCGCTTAACAAGTCGAGGCTGACAATAATGTGTATGCCTTCAATATCACCGTACTCCATTAAATTTTTTCGCATCTCTTCAAACACATTCCGATCTAGCATAATGCAGCTTGTAATCTGCTGGTTTTGCAGATTAATAGTACCTAGTTCATAGGTGTCCGGATTAATGAGCGTGTAGCTTTGGGGTGAATCTGTTTGAAAAAAATCAATAGAAATCGCAGTGTCAATTTTATTTAAAAAGGCAGAATTGGGTATACGACCGGTAATTGAGAGTTTGCGCCCGGTCAGTTGTTTATTATGTGAGATGGCCTGTTGTAATGAGTAAAGGTGACCCCAGTTATTAATTGAAAATTTTATGTTTTGAATTTTTTTCATTTAAAGGTTTTGTTAGGGATTGCACGATTAAACACAGAAAAATATTAGAATATAATAGCGTAAAAAAATATCCGTGTGTAATTAAATACGTAAAAATAATAGGACAGGATCAGTTAATTCAGGCCTGATCAGTTAATCCCAAAAAGGTGATTATTGCATAGTGTGGTAAGCCTCAATGAAATAGGCGTATTTTTCAGGGTCAAATTGATGCTGGGTATAAGGCTGTAAACCAGGCATATGTTTGACTTCTACCGCCCAGCAGTGATAAATGTTATTCCAGATCGGGTTACCTAAGATCTTTAACAGTGTATCGACTGGCAGTTCTGAAAGTACTTCCTCATCGAGGAGTTTTTTACCACTAATTTTATACCAGTTAAGAATGAGCTCGTATTTTCCCTTGTTCTGTACAGGTAGCTGCTGATGCACAGATACGGTATTCAGATGGCTTTTTTTCTTCTGATTATGTTCCATGTGTTTCATCAGGCGTCTTGTCGGGTGTATGGTTGGGCGTCAAGTCAGGTAAATCTGGATTCAGGTTTGACGGTATAGTTTACTGATATACAAAGACTATAAAAAATACAGCAATGAAATATTGATCGTTATCAATGAACATAAAAATGATAACTGGATATCAGCACGTTTAAGTATGTATTGAGACCAGAGTCATCCTGTTATAAGCTGAGCGTCTTAGAAAATGCTTACATACTTAAATATACGCGGCAGGGGGTATCAATATTGTTAGTTATGATGCCAAAGCCTGATGCAGCGGTCTATACGGGAAAAAACATTGTTTAAACTTGTAGAATCCAGGGTAAAAGCGCTATTTGACCACAATGAAAATGGCTTACTGAATGGACGCCAGATTGGGGTGGAAAAAGAATGTTTACGGGTGTCACCCGAAGGCGGCATTTCTCAGCTTCCGCATCCGCAATCTCTGGGTTCAGCGCTCACTAATCCATATATCACTACCGATTACTCCGAAGCACTGCTGGAATTTATCACGCCTCCTTCTGAGCACATTGAGTCTGTCCTCGATTTTTTACGGGATTCCCAGTTGTATGTGTATAAAAAATTGCAGCAGGATGAAATTCTGTGGGCTACCAGTATGCCCTGTGTGATGGCCGGGGAAAGTAGTATTCCTATCGCGAATTACGGCAGCTCAAATGCCGGACAAATGAAAAGCGTCTACCGTCGTGGGCTGGGGCACCGCTATGGCCGAGCGATGCAGGTAATTGCCGGTGTGCATTTTAATTATTCACTGCCTGAAAGTTTCTGGCCAATTTATAAAACGCTATTGGGTGAAACCGAGCTGACGTTAAAAGACTTTCAGTCTGAACAGTATTTTTCATTAATAAGAAATTTACAACGCTACGGCTGGTTAGTTCCTTATTTATTTGGTGCATCCCCGGCGGTTTGTAAATCATTTTTGGGGGGAGCAGAAACCAGCCTGCAGGAATTTGATAGCACAACTTATTATGAACCCTATGCAACTTCGTTGCGCATGGGAGATATTGGATATCAGAACAATAAAGAAAGCGAAACCGGCGTGAAAGCCTGTTATCGAAATTTAGATTCCTATATACAAACGCTGCAGCGAGCCATAGAAACGCCGTTTCCTGAATATGAAAAAATAGGCATTAACGTTAACGGTGAATATCAGCAGTTAAATGCAAACCTGTTGCAAATTGAAAATGAATATTACAGTACCGTCAGACCGAAACAAATTACCCAGGGAATTGAAAAGCCAATAGTGGCTTTAAAAAAACGGGGTGTTCGATATGTAGAGCTGCGCTCGCTAGATGTAAATGCGTTTGACCCCCTGGGTATTAATGAAACACAGTTACGTTTTATTGAGATATTCATGCTGTTTTGTTTACTATCTGAAAGTGACCAGATATGTTTCAGTGAAAGAGAAGAAATTGATAAAAATGAATTGTTAGTGGCGCATCGGGGCCGTGATCCACAACTGGAGTTAAATCATAAAGCTAATAAAGTAAAATTAAAAACCTGGGCGCAGGAGCTGTTTGACGGAATGCAGTCGGTAAGTGAGTTACTCGATCAGCATAAAGCGGCGACACCTTATCAGGATGCGCTGCAATTACAGCGTAATAAAGTTCTAGATCCTGAGTTAACACCTTCGGCAAGAATGCTGAATGAAATGCGCGAAACGGGAGAAGGTTTTTATCATTTTGCAAAACGCATGTCGGTAAAGCACAATCAATATTTTACCAAACTGCATCTATCTGAAGAGAGAAATCAGTTTTTTGATGCATCAGTCGCTGAGTCTATTGAAAAGCAGAGACAGATTGAAGCCGCTGACACACTGAATTTTGAAGCATATTTACAGAATTATTTTAATCAGGTTTAAAGTAATCAGGCCTGGAATAGTCGAACCCGAAATAGTTAAACCTGGAATAATCAGCTTTAATCGAACTACCCCTGAACGGATTTAGAAAGTATAGAAAAAGCATAAATACTTTTGGATTAATATTTTTGAGATTGAAATGCGGCGGTAATGTTTCGGATTAAATCAATTAAAATTAGCTTGTCCTGATAATTTAAGAAAGCGCCAATTTCAGTTTGTTTTCCCTTCGAAGAAATGCGCAGACGGGGTATGGTGTGGTTGTCTTTATTATCAATTAGAAATTTTGACCAGTGACGCTGATATTCAACACGGTTTTCTGCGTGATATTTACCCGACTCAATAATAACGCTATCATCTGTGAAATAAATAACCTGACAGATGGTGTAGTGTTTATATACAAGATACAGACAGGCAGAAACAAATATCACCTCAAGTCCAGAATAAGGCATAACCAGTAAAAAACCCCGAAGCATAGCAACCAGCGCAATAATAAAAGACACGAGTGCAAACCATTTAATAAAGCGCATATTATCACGCCAGCTAATTGGTCTATTAGGCTCAATTAATATATGCCCTGTGATGCCATCAGAATTTAACGTAGGGGTTATCATGTTTATTGCCGAATCTTATGTTATCGTTACGCCTATAAAAAAGATTAAAGAATGTGAAATTCAACACCGGTTGTCAATTTAAAATGAAATTAAAATATACATTACTCAATGCGTTTACCCGAACTCAGTTCAATGGTGCTCAAATTGCTGTTTTTAGTCAGGCAGATGAATTAACTCAAAAACACAAACTGCAATTGGCGAAAGAACTCAATTTAAGTGAAACTGTGTTTATCTCTAGTTCCAGTTTAGCAAACTGTGACGCAAAATTAGAAATATTTACGCCCGAGGGTGCGGGAAGTTTTGCCGGGCAGGCGGTGGTGGCCGCAAGTTATCTGATGGCAGACTCGGGTTTGGTGCAGGGTACGGAAGCTAAATTAGAGTTAAACGATCAGCTTCTTAATATTTTGCAGAGTCATAAAAATCAGAAAGTGCAAATAGATATTCCGGTGTCAGAAAAATATGATGAGTATGTACCCTCCAACCAGGAACTTGCACAAATTATCGGGCTTGATGAGTCGCAGCTGGGTTATTTAAATTACAGGCCGATGATTAGTGGTTGTCCGCAGCCCTGTCTTATGATTCCATTAAAAAATAATGATGCTTTGCGCAGTGCGCAGTTTCATGAAAATAAATGGCAGTTGTCATTTGTGGCATCACTGGCGAATCATGTGCTGTTATTTAGTGGTGAACACCCATATGAATCTATTAATTTTGCTGCACGTCTTATGGGGAAAGATATTGGTATACATGAAGATCCGCCAATCGGTACCGTTGCGCCTGCATTTGGTCTGTATTTATCATATGGCATTAATGATTATCATCGCTCCTGTTTATTGCAAAGAGGAGACGCGCATTCGCGCATTAGTATTATGGAAGTGAATGTGGATAAGCAGGATGGAAAGGTGCAGGGATTGCAGCTTGGTGGTCACGCTATCAAAATGGCGGAAGGTTATTTTGATATTTCTGACGAATATGTAAAGTAAGATTGTGAATGTCCAATAAATTTGAAAAGCATATTCAGCTAGAAAAAACACAAACTATAATCGATTGTCTGAGTGATAATGTTGAACTGAGTAAGCAGCAGTTAAAAAAAATCATGCAAAATGGTGCGCTGTGGCTTGAAAATTCACATGGTATAAACCGTGTGCGTCGCGCAAAAAAAATCGTTCATAAAAATGATCAACTACATCTGTATTATGATGAAAGCATTCAGTTATTAACACCGTCAAGTGCCGGATCCAGCACAGAATACAGGGCCGAATTAATTTCAGATGAGGGAGATTACTCCATCTGGAATAAACCCGCTGGCATGTACTCACAGGGCACGAAGTGGGGTGATCATTGCACCGTTTATCGTTGGGCTGAAAAAAATTTACTGCCCCAACGTCAGGCATTTATTGTACACAGACTTGATAAAGCAGCCAATGGTCTAATTATTATTGCGCATAAAAAAACTACAGCCGCACAATTTTCAAAAATGTTTGAGCAACGTGAAATTAATAAAAAATACAGGGCAGTGGTTGAGGGATTAATTGATGATTTAGTCTTGCCCTTTGAAATTAGAAATGAGCTGGATGATAAAATAGCCATATCTGAAATTGTTTCTTTAAGCCTCGATAAAAATAAAAACCAGACCACAGTCGAAATAAAAATTCAAACCGGACGCAAACATCAAATACGCAGGCATTTATCTGATATGGGTTTTGCGATTGTTGGTGACAGACTTTATGGGACAAAGCCGACGCAGCAAAATTTACAGTTAAGTTCAGTTGAGCTGGAATTTATTTGTCCGCTGACTTTAAAACAAATGAAATATAATTTACCAATTAATAATGCTAACGATATTTAAAAATAAATAAGCAGTGAGCAGATAATAAAAAAAATTAATTTGGGGAATAAGTGTGTCAACAGAAACATTACAGACTGAACAACCGCAAGCCATGATATTTAGCAGTGCGCTACTGTACTGGTTAAAACTTGGGTTTATCAGTTTTGGCGGGCCCGCGGGTCAAATCAGTATGATGCATCAGGAGCTGGTAGAAAAACGTCGATGGATTTCCGAGCACCGGTTTTTACATGCGCTTAATTACACGATGGTTCTACCCGGACCAGAAGCCCAGCAACTGGCGACTTATATCGGTTGGTTAATGCACGGGGTGTGGGGTGGTATTGCGGCAGGTGTTTTATTTGTATTGCCATCGTTATTTATTTTAATGGCCTTAACCTGGGTTTATTTAACCTTTGGTGATGTGTCTGCGGTGGCTGGAATTTTATACGGTATTAAACCTGCAGTCACCGCCATTGTCGTTTTTGCTGCCTATCGAATTGGTTCACGTGCACTTAAAAATAATGTGTTGCGGGCAATGGCGGTATGCGCATTTATTGCGATATTTGCATTTAATATTGCATTTCCTTATATCGTATTAATGGCTGCGATTATTGCCTATGTGGGTTCACGATTTACACCCCAAAATTTTGTTGCCGGCGGTCACGGCAATAATGAAAATGAGGGTTTTGGCTCGGCTATTATTGATGATGACACCCCGCCACCGGAGCATGCAAAATTTAAGTGGTCGCGGTTTATTATTTTTAGCGTTATTGGCCTGGCGATCTGGGTGACGGTAATGATGTTGCTCACCAGAGCATACAGCTGGGACGCAACGTTAACGCAAATGGGCTGGTTTTTTACCAAAGCAGCTCTGGTGACATTTGGTGGTGCCTATGCGGTGTTGCCCTATGTCTATCAGGGCGGCGTTGAACACTATGCGTGGTTAACCGGCTCACAAATGATAGATGGCCTGGCGCTGGGTGAAACCACGCCCGGGCCATTAATAATGGTGGTTGCCTTTGTTGGATTTGTCGGCGGCTGGACTAAAGAAATTTTTGGCCCGGAGTCGCAGTTACTTGCCGGCGCAGCCGGCGCGAGTATCGCAACACTGTTCACTTTTTTACCTTCGTTTTTATTCATTTTATTAGGCGGTCCGTTGGTAGAAGCCACCCGCGGTGATGTTAAATTTACCGCACCTCTAACGGGTATTACCGCGGCGGTCGTCGGGGTGGTTATAAATCTGGCATGCTTCTTTGCCTATCATGTTTTATGGCCGCAGGGTTTTGATGGGCGTTTTGAATGGTTCTCAGCGATTATTGGCGCGCTAGCATTTGTGGCATTGTTCCGCTTAAAAATGGGGATTGTGACGGTGATTGGGATTTGTGCTGTGCTGGGTTTGGTTTATTCGGTGCTGGTTTAAAAGTTATACTGAGAAAAAGACGAGAAGACAGGCTGCCAGTCAGTTTCTCATTAGCATTTTTCGCGTTCATTAGCGGACAAAATGCTTATGCTCTATTTATCCCACTTCTTAAAACGTTTTTTACAGTAGGTTCTCAAAGCCGCATAGTCAGCAAAATATAAATCAAAGCCATCTTCAGACGGCGCATCATATTCGCAATAATCATTGGTGTGTTCGCGACAAATCGTCGGGCGATTTTCATAAATGCCGCAGCCGCCGTCAAGTTGCAAGTGCAGGCATTTTGTCTCAACTAAAAGTGTCCAGCCATCTTCGTCTTTATAAATCCGAATATTATCGTGGGATATCTGCCACAGTAAATGTTCGAAATCGGTTTTTGCACGGGGGGTTTCAATGTGCTGCGTAATGTACGTGCAGCAAATAGAGCCGGTACAAAAACTGCATTTGTTTTCAGAAGTGATTTCAACGGCGGGTTTAATGGGGATAGTAACAGGCATAATTTTTATAAACCTAATTCGCTTAAATTGCCTTTACGTTTTACAAGGTAACTACCATCGCTTTGACGTTTGGCAAATAAGGCAATGCTCTGGCGAACGTTATTGTTGGCGCTACTTTCAGGGGTGATGCGTAAATTTAAATCGTAGGTTTTATTGCTATCCAGATTGGCTTTACCGTCGAGCAGTAACTGTCCTTTGGTATTAGAAATTATAGCAAGGAGCTTATCGTTGTCATCTGTGCTCAGATCAAGGTCAATAAATCCCAGCTCAACTGTTTCCATTACTGTTAATTTGGCATTTTTCCATTTTATAGTGGCTGCAATTTTAGGTAAGCCTTCTGATGTTGCCTCGAATGATTCTATATTAATATTAAAAACACCACCCAGTTCACCCAGGGGTAATTGCGCAAGTTCCTGTACCACCGGTGCCTCAATTCGGGCACGAACATTTGAAGCTCTAAATGTACCGCCTGCAGAATAACTAATATCCCCCACAACATTCTGGTTTTTGATGCTGCCTTTGACTTCGCCACTAATACGCGCCATTAATAACATGGCCGGGTTTATATCCCACTGAATATTATCAATTGGCGGCTGCCCCTGTAAATTTTTCTGTAAAATGACTTTTTCAGCGCCGCCATTCCAGATGCTGCCCTGTACACCATAAAATTTAAGTGGCAGCTGTGCATTCTTTTGTACCAGTGAAATAACTTTAGCAGCGGGAACATTACCCAGGGTAAAAAATAAAAAAGATGCAATAGCAATTAAAATGTAATAGCGTGTTTTCATATATGAGTGCTTGGTTATTTGTAGATTAAGCGAATTAAGTTAGGGTTATGATTAGATTAAGTGGCATGTTTTATGAGGTGCTGCGTTCCAGTGTTATTTGTGCATCAACCGAACCTTTTGTCGCTGTTTTTTCAATTTTTACTTTGCTGGCCGTAATGCCATATTTATTTTGCATGTCGGTTAGCCAGATAACGATACTATCGAAATTTGCGGCTTTTAAACGAATGTTGACGCCTTTTTTCGTTTGATCTATTTTTTCAATAAAGGGTTTTATGCCCGATGATACAGCGCTGCGATCTGCAAGGCTGGAAATAGACTGATTACGAAACCGTGCAATACTGCTGTTGCCGGTGGATTTAAGGCTGCGAATTTCAGTGCTGGCATTATTCATCCAGCTGTATAGCTGACGTTGTGAAATATTTTGCAGTTGTTGCTCTTCGTGCTTTGCGGTAATGGGTTCCCAGATGATTAAATAAAACATCATAATAAGCAGACTGATTGCACCGATGATGACAATCTGGCGTTCTCTTTTTTCCAGTGTATTTAACCACTGGTTAGCCGGTGCTAGTAAATTATCGAGTGCCTTCATCCCTTTGCCTCCAGTCTCAGGCGGCCTTTAACGCTGTCTTTTTCAACGGTGGTTGATAATACGGTTTTAATGCCGGATATTGCAGTGAGCTTGTTTTTGACGGATTCAATGTCCTGCAAAGATTTTGCGGTTAAATCTACATCGATGTAATTGCTTCTGTACACCGCGGCAATAATTTCAATTTTGTCGTTTTTGGCAAGTACCGGTGTGACTTTAGATAAAATTTGCAAAAAACCGTTCTCGTTGCTGCCGGAGCCACCGGATTTCAAATCATTTAACCGCCGCTCAACACGCTTTTGCATATTGGTCATCTTTTTTGCATCGGGTATGGCACGTTTAAATTCGCTTTCAATCAGGCGGCTTAAGTCGTGATTTTTTTCTTCTAACTGTGATGCCAGCATTGCAGAGTAGCCAAGATGCAGCGTTATCCAGATTGCAGCAACGACGGCAACCGACTTCCAGGGTTTTAACCACAGATTACTTTCGCGTACCGGTTTGAATTCACCCTGTAATAAATTAAGTGATTCAACTTCTTTCAGGTTTTGTACAAAAATTTCCAGCGGATGATTTTTATAATGCTGCGGTGCTATTTCAATGGAAAATTCTGCAGCAATATCGTCGAGAAGATATTGCGCATCGCTGTCGTCCTCTTTGTAGTAATAGGTGATTATTTCAGGAAGCGTTTCGTCGTTGTGGCTTTTTTCCTGAATTAATGCCTGCAGTATTATTTCCAGATTTTCGCGATCGCAACTGTGAGCCTGTGCGGTGCCGGTTTTGACTAAAGCGCTGTCTTCATCTAAAAGTACGCTCCAGTTTTTTTCTGTGCCGGGTAAGGCAACACTGTCAGCACTGACGGTTTCAAGGTGTATTTGTTGCTGCTTGAAAAAGTTAATGGTTTGCTCAAGCCGATGACGATTAATGGCAATGACCGGTATTTTATTTGCCCCATCATTTTCAGATGCGCTGTTGTCGGTGTGAGATTTGTTCGAGCCAGATTTGCCAAGCGCAAAATAGGTATCTTCAATATCCTCAGCCAGAAAATCTTCCATCGCGAAGGGTGCCGCCAGTAACTGTTTGCTGCGATTTTTGCTGGGAATATCAACCAACTCAACGGTGGTGTAATGGGCATCGATTAAGACCGTGACTTTTTTGCCACGGGCAATGGGGGTTAATTCTTCGAGGCTGCCATGTCCGAGGGTAATGGATGGATGCTGATCTGCACCGATGGCCCAGTATTGTAAGTTTGAAAGTGCAGCCGAGTGCGTGTTTTCCTGATTGGTATTTTCCAGGCCAATATTTTCCAGATCAGTATTTTCCAGGCCAGTATTTTCAGGATCAGTATTTTCAAAGTCAAAAGGACTTTCACTGTTTTGTGCAGAAGCGTTTTGCGGTGACTTATCAGGCTCCGGAATATGTTGTCCGGGCTTGTAATGAATTATCAAAAACTCACTCATTAAAGTGCTCCGCTGGTTTGATTAATGAGTTTAGTTTCACCCTTGCTATTATCCCGATAAATTATACTAAATAACTTAACATTTCCAGTGCCAAGTTGTGTTCTGGATTCAATTAAAAAATATTCTGAATAGACCTGTAATCCCTTGTCATCAAATTTCTTCACTTTCAAAACATCCTTTACATATTTTTTGAAATCTTCCGGTTTTTCAAACGGACTAGTATTACTAGTGTCGAGCCCGGGCCCACCATTAACATTAATGTCATTAACATTATTTGCAGCGTTGTCGGTGTTGATGTCGCCGTCACGATCCTTAACAATTTGCTCGCCAAATCCGCCTAGCCCCTCAATAGAGTCTAACATTATGCTACTGGCGGTGTTGATATTGATGCCGCTATTGGCATTGGGCAGCACACAAACATGGTCTTTAAGCTGGTCTATCACCGCATTAGTATACCCTTTTACCAGGCGTAATTCGCTAATGCTGGCCAGGGGAGCATCCGCGATGCGGTAGGGGTGATCGAGGCCGATATAATAATCATATTCTGCCCCCTGGGGCTGGTTTTCCTGGTCCCCATCTATCCAGTCAATCAGGCTGTCGGTTAAGGTGCGGTGTACATTAATATCAATTTCCAGGCTGCTCAGGAGCTTGCTGTACTGAGTCCGCATTTTGGGCAGGTCGGTGTTGGCTGCAGTTAAGTTGTTAAGGTTGAAACAACTCTGTAAATCAAACAATTCAAGTGAAACCGGCGGGCCATCTAGCGCAATGGCGATGGCGTAATCATTAAAGGTTTGAATGTCTTCCACGGTGTCGATTTTATTATTTAATTCCCAGTCACGGCTAATCAGAACCATCGCGAATTCAACGGAATTTTTATTAAATAACTGCGCCTGGTCCAGGCGTAAAATATTTTCGGAGCGGCGAATATCATAGTTAAGGTGTTTAACCAGTGATGCTGCCAGTACCGCCGCCAGTGATACCACGAGTAGCGCGGTAATAAGTGCAACACCCTGTTGTTTTCGTGGCAAAAACATTAGCGAGCGACCCTGACCAGGCGTTTGATTTCGCCCCAGTCATTCATTTTAAGGGTGAGTTCAACCGCAATCGGCAGGTCATTCGGAGCCACGCCGGCTACTGCCCCCGCTGTGGGTGCAGGTGCGGCGGCCAGGCTATCGGCGCTGGGCCATTCGGTTTGCCATTTGTTTTTTTCATCGAGATAGCGAATCTCTAAGGATTCTATATTGTCGATTAATGTGCGCTCCACAAATTGATCATCATCGGCGCGGTCAACATGGGTCCAGTAAATTCGAATGAGTTTATCTTCATCCAGTTTATAGGCGACTCTTTGTAATGTGCTGCGGGCCTGTTTGGCCGGATTACGCCAGCCACTGCGGGTAAAGGCGCTGATGTAGTCACTATCCTGGGTGGTGAGTTTTAAAAGAGTTCCCCCCAAAGCATCATGTCCGTTGCGGCTGGCCAGCTGCTGAAAATCACCGGTGAGGGTGAGCATGGTGAGTTGTAACTGTTGCAACCGTTCAAGTGCGCCTTCCGTGTGGGTTTTGCTATTGATAACCGAGTGCAGGCCGGAATAAGCCATAATGGAGACGATGGCAAAAATCGACATGGCGATAATCACTTCAATTAACGTGAAGCCCGTGTGTTTATGTGGGGAGACGTTATGCATGTCAGTTGGTGGTTACGGGCTTATTGTTGGCGGGGTTGGCTATGTAAGCTTCCACCTGTGCCAGATTGCGGCTGCGGTCTTCATCCGCGTAAACCGTAAATTTTAAAGAGCGAATGTAATCATTTTCATCGCCGACCTTGCCAACCGTGCGGGTCCAGAACCACTCAACCCCCGCCAACTCGGCGGATTTTTTGCGCTCGCCTATGTCAGGCCAGGCGCTGCTGATCTGAATTTCAGTAATTTCATTCATGGCCACATAATGGGCCAGGGTTTTGCTTTTAAGATAGGCTGCAGAACGGGTGTGACTGCCGGAGGCTTTAATGAGGGATGCCAGTGCGATGGCAATAATCGCCAGGGCGACCATGACTTCAATCAGGGTAAAGCCGCGGCGGGATTTTGGGTGTATTGTTTTTCCCACAACGTGCCTGGAAAAAACCTTACTCATCGTCAAGCACCCGATTGTATTCACCCTGGGGCAGGCCCTGCAGCGTTTCTTCGATTTTATTGCCGGGTATGCGCAGGCGCACTTCAAAGGGTGGAATAAGCTCTGAGCTGGAGAGTAAAAAAACATTGGGCAAAATCGGGTCAACTACCGGCTGGTTGGGGTCTTTAATATTAGACGCGGCACTGGCAAGATTTTCATTTTTGGCTTTCGGGTCGTCTTTTGGCGATTCGAGCAGGGTAACCGGGCTTTGCTCTATATATAAATCCAGCTCAACCTGTTCCGGCAGCATTCGGCTGCGCAACAGTTTGTCTTTTGCGACATCCACCCAACTATCATTTAATTCATCGTACAGCATAAACCGGTAGCCGGTTTCGTAAAAGCGTACGCCGTATTCTTCCGAGCGCACAACCGATTGTTCATGAGCAAAGCGTAACACCTGCTGCAGACGAATAATTTCCTCTTCGAGCTGTTCCTCAGCGCTGCCCGTACTGATATTCACCACCACATAGCCAACGGAGATACTGATGATGACGACCACCACCAGTAACTCAATCAGGGTAAATCCGCGGGTGTGTAAGCTGCGTTTAAATGGGTGAGGTGTGTGCATGCTGAAACATAGTGACCTGGTTATTCCCAGTTGCCGATGTCTGCGTTAGCGCCTTCGCCACCCTCTACGCCATCAGCACCCAGTGAGTAAATATCCACTTCACCGCGCTCACCCGGGTTCAGGTATAAATAATCACGTTGCCAGGGGTCCTTGCGCAACTTTTTAACATAGCCACCCTTTTGCCAGTTGGCCGGGGCAGGATCACCGGAAGGCAGGGTTACCAGTGCGTCCAGTCCCTGGTCAGTTGTGGGGTAGGCATAATTATCAAGTTTGTAGATATCCAGCGCGCTTTCCAGTGCCTGTATATCACTTTTGGCTTTTACAATCCGTGCATCGTCTGTTTTGCCCAGAAATTTAGGGGCAACAAAGGTGGCTAAAATGCCGATGATAACAACAACAACGATTATTTCGATTAAGGTAAATCCCTGCTGCTTAAATTTATGTGTTTTCACTAATGGCTCCGTAGTTAATAAAAAGTTAAACTTTCGACGACATCATACCAGAAGCCAGATAAGCCGGATATGACACAATTATTATCTATTAATAAGAGATGAAAATTATATCGATGAGTATTTTATACAAACTAAGAAATTATAAGTTGTGGTTAGTTCTATTTTTAATCTGTTTTTTTATACAGGCCCTGCAACTTGCGCCGTTATTGCGCTTTGACCGGCCATTAATAGAACACTGGCAATTATGGCGATTAATTAGCGGGCACTTTACGCATTTAAACTGGAACCACTTTCTGCTGAATATGGCGGGATTAAGTCTGGTGGCATTTTTTTTCTCGTCTTATAAATCAGCTGGGTACTGGATACGGGCAATACTCTTTATTTCATTGTTTTGTAGTGTTGGTATGTTGCTGGACCATCAGTTTCAACGCTACGTAGGTTTTTCGGCTGTACTGCATGGCCTGTTTATTATTGGTGGGCGGTGGGAGGTGCGGCGTTACCCGCTCAGTGGCGTGGTGTTGCTGGTGATTATTATTGGCAAGGTCATTTACGAGCAAATTTATGGCGCGCTACCCGGCTCCGAATCAATGACCGGTGGGCGGGTTGCGGTTAATGCGCATTTGTATGGCGCGCTGGCGGGAGGTCTTTATGTGTTTAAAGACTGGCTGAAACGATTTATGTAGAGAGGGATTAAATGTGTATTGGCACTCGCTGGTATCCCGGGTGAATGGGCTCAACACTAAAGCAAATTCTTGTTGTTTCTTGCTTGATCTGGCTTGTTGCGCTATTAGGTCTATAATCACATAAATAAAGCCGCACCGGTTGCCGGTTCTCGACACCGGTTTATCACATTCAATAATACCCAGGAGTATAGAAATGGCCGTTTTACGTTGTATATTTATCATCACATGCAGTTTGATAATACAAAGTGCCTATGCACAAAATCCGCTGACAGAGACCGTACAGGTAACGCAATCAGTACTAAAAATGGAAATAAATAAAGGCGTTAACGCCGATGATGCTATTAAGGCGCTCAAATCTAAAGCGGATGAACTTAATATGAAGTTTGTTGCGCACCAGCCCATGTCAAAGGAGCTGGCAGCGCGGGGTATAGAGTCCGCGCGACTTGAAATATTCCAGTTCTGTAATCCCTATGATGCCTATGTATTAGCAAAATTTAATCCGATATTTGCCGCCTATATGCCCTGTCGTATTTCACTGGTTGAAGATAAAGAGGGGAAATTCTGGCTGGTTATGCTCAATCTTGATATGAAAATAGAAAATAAAACCCTGCCTAAAACAGCAAGAAGACTTACTAAACGGGTAAATGCTACCCTGATTGAAATTATGACGGCGGGTGCAACGGGTGAATTTTAACCTTTCATAATTAGAAAATTTCTAACAAGTCATGCGTTAAAGCATCAGGCGTTGGCCGATTTTTTATTAGCCAGCGCTTTTTTCAGTTAAAAAAAGTGATGCCCTGCCGTTAATTTCAGTATCAGCTGTCACTATCCATAATGTTTTCAACACAGTCGTCAATTAACAGTTGAGTTGCATGTTTAAAAAGCGAATGGGCTTTGCCTTTATCCTGTTGCATTTCGTTTATTGTGTATTCTTCCGGTGAGCTGAAAGCGCCCGTGGTGCAGTGTATTTGCCAGACTAATTCCGCATGTTTGGGTTTGTCGGTTTTTTTATAGGCACTAACATTGGCGGTTATTATCGGGGCTACATCCTTATCCTGCAGACCCAACGTTACAATATCACCTAACATATTGCCCATGGTGGGCGGTGCATTAAGCTCAATGCTAATGACTGAAAAAATAACCGCAATATCCGCATTTGATTTGCCCGTAAACAAATCACCATCCTCATTGTATTTAAGGCTCATGTTTTTCACGATGATGGGTTTTTGATTGTGGAATCGTTTCTGGAATTTATTCTGCAATGCTGTGTGTATGGCTTTTGAAGTATCGCCGACCAGGTCGTTTCTTTGCATTAAATTTTGAATGATGGTGGCGGATTTTGTCTGGCTATCAATATTAACCATAGCAGCAGCGGCACCAACCAGGCCACCGGCATTCGACCAGAAGCTGGCGGCATCATGCATACCGAGCTTATATAATTGTGCAGTATGGCCATGTTGCACATAAATTATTTTCTTGGTGTTTGAGGTGACTTCTGAAATCGGTCTATTGTGTGAGCATGCACTGAGTAAAAGGCTAATCATTAGCAGGTTGATTAATGAGGTGATATCTGTAAATTTCATAAATTTCGCTCTGTTTATATTTATAATTTTTAAAACTTTTACTGCATTAAATCGTTCATGTTAATAATGGGCAATAATATAGACAGTACGATAATTAACACAATGCCCCCCATGGCGACAATTAAAAGTGGCTCGAACAGTCCCATAAAAGTGGCGATTAATAATTCCAGTTCTCGTTCCTGTTGCTCAGCAGCTTTGTCAAGCATGTCTTCTAAATTACCAGAGCGTTCACCACTGGAAATTAAATGTAATGTCATCGGTGGGAAAAGTTTACTGCGATCAAGCGCCGCATAAATGCTGGAGCCCTCACGCACTTTTTCCGCCGCATCAATTACCGCATCCTGCATAGGTAAGTTTTCAACTACCGGTGCGGCGAGTTTCAGTGCATCGAGTACAGGCACGCCACTGGAAGAGAGAATGCTGAGTGTGCGTGAAAAACGCGCGGTGTTCAGGCCGCGCACCAGTTTTCCAACGACAGGTATTTTTAATAACATTAAATGGTAGCGGCGTCTGTTATAGGGAATGGATAAAAATTTTTGAATGGCAAAATAAATAACGCCGGCCATTAACAGTAAAAGTACCCACCAGTTCTGTAAAAACTCGCTTATCCAGATCATGGCCTGGGTTATGCCCGGTAGCTCCTGGCCCGAGGAGTCAAATACTTCAACAATTTGGGGTACTACAAACATTAATAAACCGGTGACCACCAGAAAAGCCATGATGGTTAAAATGGCCGGATAGATTGTTGCCTGTGCTACTTTTGATGCCATTTGCTGGCGGCTTTCAGTGTAGTCCGCAAGCCTGTCGAGTACGATATCCAGGTGTCCCGAGGATTCACCGGCAGCCACTGTGGCACGAAATAACTGTGGGAATATTTTTGGAAAATCCGCAAGTCCGGCGGCTAATGTATGGCCTTCTAAAATTTTTGAGCGCAACGCAAACACCATGCCTTTGATGCGCGGCTTTTCAGTTTGATTGCCCACCGCAGAGAGGGATTCATCTAAAGGAATGGCGGCCCGAACCAGGGTCGCTAACTGGCGCGTAAATAAAGCCAGGTCAGTTGCGCTAATGCTGCGGCGTGAAGCCTGGGAGGGTTTGACCTGCTGTTTTTTTTCCTGATTAGCTGCGGTGTCAATTTGTAACGGCATCATGCCTTTATCGCGCAACATCTGGCGAACCTGACGCTGGGTATCGCCTTCAATGATGCCTTTTTTTTCACGACCTTTTGTGTCGAGTGCGATGTATTCGAATGCTGCCATTTCAATTACTTTTACGGTTAGTCTTCACGGGAAACCCGCAGCACTTCTTCGAGTGATGTGGTGCCCTGTAATACAAGACGTTTTCCATCGGTGCGTAAGCTGGTGGAGAAACTGCGGGCATATTTTTCCATCGTCTGTTCTGCTTCTCCATCGTGAATCATCTGTTGTAATTTGTCATCAATGGGAATTAATTCGTAAACCCCGGTGCGTCCAGCAAAACCCAGGTGATTGCATTCTTCGCAACCCCTGGGGGCATAAATTTGTGGTGCCTCAGAAAGTTCAACGCCCAGCCATTTGCATTCACTTTCGCTTGCGGTGTGAGCTTCACGACAGTTCGGGCAGAGTTGGCGAACCAGGCGTTGCGCGAGTACGCCAATTAAACTGGAGGCTAATAAAAACGGTTCAACGCCCATGTCGCGTAAACGGGTAACGGCGCCAATGGCAGTGTTGGTGTGCAGGGTGGATAAAACCAGGTGACCGGTTAAACTGGCCTGCACCGCAATAGATGCGGTTTCAAGGTCGCGGATTTCGCCAATCATGACGACGTCCGGATCCTGTCGTAAAATAGCGCGCAGGCCTTTTGCAAATGTCATTTCAACTTTGTTGTTAACCTGGGTCTGGCCAACGCCATCTAAATAATATTCTATGGGGTCTTCAACGGTTAAAATATTGCGGCTTTTATCATTGAGTCGGGTGAGCCCCGCATAAAGTGTTGTGGTTTTACCGGAGCCGGTCGGGCCGGTCACTAAAATAATGCCATGGGGATGGTGTAGCAAATCATTCAGGCGATCACTGTCCGCTTCTGACATACCCAGGTGCTGAACATCCAGCCGTCCCGCCTGCTTGTCTAACAAACGTAAAACGATACGTTCACCGTGTCCGGAGGGTAATGTGGATACACGCACATCAACCGAACGTCCGGCAACTTTTAATGAAATGCGACCATCCTGTGGTATGCGTTTTTCTGCAATGTCGAGTTTCGACATTACTTTAATACGCGAGATAACTAACGGTGCAATATTTTTTGGCGGCTGTAAAATTTCACGTAAAACACCGTCAACACGAAAGCGGATTCGCATGCGATTTTCAAAGGCTTCAATGTGAATGTCCGAGGCGCTGATTTTAATGGCTTCGGTTAAAACCGCATTAATTAATTTAATAATCGGTGCGTCGTCTTCAGCTTCGAGTAAATCTTCCGGCTCTATCGTTTCGGCTAGCTGATCGAGGTCGAGCTCATCGCTTACCCCTTCCATTACTGCCATTGCCTGATCGGAATTTTGCTCGTAGGCCAATGCCAGTTTTGCGTCGAACTCTTCAGTTGGAATTTTTAATAATTCAATGCGTCGTCCAATAATTCGGCGCACTTCTGATATAGCATGGGGGTTTATGTTGCCGCGATAAAGTAGCTCGGCTTTATCTTCATTAATTTTCCCCAGCATAACCCCATGACGTTTCGCAAATGCATAGGAAATGCATTGCGCATTTAGCATCACGGCCTGATCTAACTCTGTGCCCTGGGCAGTGTTCTGGGCTGCGTCCTGAGTTAAATCAATACGGGCGATATCTGTCGATAAATTATTCAAAGTCTTCGCCGTTGAGACCTGAGGCTTCTGCTTCCTGAATTTTTTCTTCCTGGGTTTTTTCTTCCCGGGTTTTTTCTTCTTTGTTCAGTGGCGATTCAAGTTTTGCATCGGATGCATCCGCAGGTACAACTAGATTTTGTAATGGCGGAAGCAGTGGATTGCTTTCATCCTTTAATAAACCAAAGCCATTTATCCCTGCATCGATTTGTTGAGCACGTAAATAATTATATTTTTGATTGGTATGATAGGCGGCATCCCCCGCGTCACGCATAATACTGGGGCGTATAAAGACCATTAAATTCTGTTTATCTTTGGAGGTGGTATGGGAACGGAATAACCAGCCTAATAGTGGTATGTCGCCTAATACGGGGACTTTGGAAACATTGTCACGTAAATTGTCGTCAATCAATCCGCCAAGCACTAATATTTCACCGTCTTCAACCAGTACAGATGTTGTGAATTGACGTTTGTTGGTCACCAGCCCGCCATTAGCCGCGGCGGAGGAAGAAACATTAGATACCTCCTGATCGATTTCAAGTTTAATGGTATTGCCATCATTTATTTGCGGAGTTACTTTCAGGGTGATGCCCACATCCTGGCGCTCTATCGTTTGGAATGGATTGGATGCACCGCTGGTTGAGGTGGTGAATGAACCGGTAAGAAACGGCACATTTTGTGCGACCACAATGGTGGCTTCCTGGTTGTCGAGGGTTACTATGCTGGGGGTTGATAAAATATTGGTGGCCGCATCGGATGAAAGTGCTTTAAGCAAAAAGGCAAAGCGTGTGCCATCGTTGCGGCCAATACCAAAGGTGATACCATCACTTATTGCGCCGCCAATTGTGGACGGGTCACCACTTAATAAGCCAATAATTCCGCCAGCTCCGCCAAAGTTACCAACACCAATCGGTGTTGTAGTGTTGGTGCTGTCTTTATCCGGAGCAACCGCAAACTGTGATGAAAACTCCTTGCCGGTGTTATTAGAAATTTCTGCAATAATCGATTCAACCAGTACCTGTGCGCGGCGAATATCAAGTTGGCGAATAATCGATTTCATTCTGCGCACAACATCCGGGCCGGCGGTTACAATTAAGGCGTTAGTGGAATCATCCGCCTGAATATCGACGCTGTTTTTATTGGCTAATGCGGGGGATTTACCGACTTTTTTCTTCGACTTTTCGTTGCTTTTTTCGACCCCGGTGAGAATACTAACCAGATCTTTTGCCTTGGCATATTTTAAATAAATAACGTGGGTATTACCCGTTGCATTTTCTAAGGGTGTATCCAGATGAGCAATGGTCGCGCGAATTTTTAAGCGACTGGATCGCTCGCCACTCATTAAAATACTGTTGGTACGATCATCAGACGCGAGGGTTATTTTTTTGCTTGCGGTTTTTGCACCGGCACCGCCACCAGCCTGTAACGAGTTGAGTATGCGTACAAGCTCGGAGGCCGATGCATGTTTTAATGGAATAATTTCCAGCTCATCACTTTCCGGGCGGTCAATGTGACGAATAATTTGCACCAGTCGTTTAATGTTGGCGGCATGGTCGGTAACAATTAATGTGTTCGTCGGGTTGTACGCAGCAAGGTGTCCCTGCTGGGGAACCAGTGGGCGCAAAATGGGTACCAACTGAGCGGCGGGTACGTGATCCAACGTAATCACCTTTGTGATGAGTTCATCGCCAAAATTTTTAGAGCCACGAACTACCGGCAGTGGCCCCTGCTTCGCATTAACCTCGGGAACAATTTTTATAATGCTACCCACGGGCACCGCAGCATAACCGTGAACCTGTAACACCGATAAAAACACTTCATAGACTTCACTTTCCGACATGGTGTTTGAAGATACAACCGTCACTTTAGCTTTAACCCGCGGGTCTACCACAAAGTTCTTACCAGTGAATTTGGAAACCGTACTGATGAGTGCGCGAATATCTGCCTGTTTTAAATTAAGGGTGATCTGATTGCCTTCCGCAAAGGCGCTCTGTGACAGCATTATGCCGGAGCCCAGCAAACTGCAGATTAGAAGTAAACGCAGTAATCCAGATGTAGCGGTTTGTAAGTATTTGTTTTTCAAGCCCTGAAATTTCAAAATAGTTGTCTCTGTTATGGTATATCAAAGTGTAGTGGCATTTCCGCGCCATTACGTAATACGGTTATATTGATGGATTTTGCGCGTTGTAATGAGCGCAGTGCTTTAAGTCCCTTGGCGGGGTTGTTTAGTTCAACACCATTAATGGCAACAATGACATCGCTGGGGTCTAAACCTACCGCATCAAAGAGTGAGCGGTCTCCCTGTGGCTGCAACCGATAGCCGCGTACAACCCCATTTTCTTTTACCGGTACCGGTATTGCAAATTTACCGAAAGAGGTCGGGTTTTTAAGTATCTGTTTGCGAATGTTAGATAAAACTGCACCGGGACCCGATGGCGCCGCAGTCCTGGAAGTGCCGGGCGTCGATTTGATTAAATTGCTGGCGGTATCCTTGGGCATGCGCAGGGTTTCAAGTTTACCGCTGCGCTCTAAAATTACCCGGTCTGCGTGAATTTCTTTAACTGTGGCACTGGAGACTTTATCACCGGGTGCATAGGTGTCTTCTTTACCATTTTTGCCTATTGAAATAATCGCGCTGCCGTATTCCATCGGATTGGTGGCAAGCACACCTTTAAGTACCAGGTTCAGGCGGGTTTCAGGGGCATCGGTTTTTGTGGCTTGAGTGGCCGTTTGTTGAAATGTACCGAATAAATGAGCATCGGCAATTTCCCGGTAATCTTTAGTTTGTTTTTTTGTACGGTTATTTGATTTATAGCTGCCGGGTGCAGACTGCTGTTGCTCATCGGGAATGAATGACCAGGTGATCTGTGACAAGGTATAGCTGCAGGCAATAATAATTAGCACGGTAATAACAGGCGGCAGTATCTGATTAAGCCGGGTTAAGTTAGCTGTGTTCAGATTGAGTGATTTGGGTAATTTGTCTGCCAGTGTGTTCATATAAACTGCATTATTAGGAATTGTGTCAATTATGCCTCGAAAAGCATTTTAAATCAGGGTTGAAGTATCATTTTTAACTTACTAAGAACCGGTTTAAACAATATGGGCAAAAGCAAAACGGGGCTATGTGGCAGTTAAATGCCGCATAGCCCCGTTTCACAAAGCTCAAATAGGGTGCTTAAACCATATCTTTCAAGCCCTTAAGTGGCAGCACTTTAACCACTTTACGTGCAGGCTTGGCTTTAAACATCATCTCTTCACCGGTGAAAGGGTTAGTGCCCTTACGTGCTTTTGTCGCTGGTTTTTTGATGACCTTGATTTTTAACAGACCGGGCAGGTTGAAAAAGCCGGGGCCACGTGGCTTGATGTTTTTTTCAATCAATCCACTCAGGCTATCCAGTACCGCAGTTACTTCTTTACGGCTGAGTTCTGTTTCAGCAGAAATGTGATTCAGAATTTCACTTTTGGTTGGTGGCTTTTTAACAGCTGATGCCGCTACTTTTTTCTTGGCTACTTTTTTCTTTGCAGCTTTCTTTTTAACCGCCATACTAGGACGCTCCTAAAGTTATTTGTTTTGTCAATTGGATGAATAATCATAATAATTATTCGATTACTGGATTGTTAGTGCTTTTGCACTGTAATACAAGGGTTTTATTAAAAAAGTTAAAGAAAAATGCATGAATTTACTTATATTACAGCTTTTACTGTCGGATTAATGGGCGGCGTGCATTGTGTTGGCATGTGTGGTGGCATTGTGGGGGCCTTAAGTTTTGCCAGTAAAAACGAAAAAAGTGGAGTGGGTTCACCGTTATTAACTTTGCTGCTGGCCTATAACGCAGGTCGATTATTTAGTTATAGTATTGCCGGTGGGTTAATGGGCGCGGTGGGCTGGCTGGTAAGTGTCTGGACAGATATTCAGCTGATTCAGGTTTTATTGCAGGTTCTCGCGGGCTTATTTATGTTAATGATGGGGCTGTATATTTCTGGCTGGTGGATGGGACTGGTTAAAATTGAAAAAATGGGTGCCGTTTTATGGAAAAAAATACAGCCATTGGCACAAACATTTTTACCGGTTAAAAATCCACTGCAGGCTGTTGCTTTGGGTTTGTTGTGGGGCTGGTTGCCCTGTGGATTAGTCTATAGTGTTCTGGTGTGGTCAGTTTCTGCGGGTAGCTTTCAGCAGGGGGCTTTGTTGATGCTGAGTTTTGGTTTGGGCACTTTACCGAATTTATTAGCCATGGGTTTGTTCGCTAACCAGTTAAAACAGTTTGTGCAAAAGCAGGCGGTGAGAAGCTTAGCCGGTGGGCTGGTGATTTTATTTGCGTTGTGGAGTTTGTTTTTGTCGGTACGGGGGTTGGGGTTATTATTATAAACTTAAAGAAAAAGACAAGGCAAATAACCGCCAATGGCGCAAAAATCAAATATATAAAAACACGCAAATACCTCATTAACGATTTTAAATGATGATACATAGGGCTTAACAATATCATTGCATATCGGGTTAAGTAGATTATAACGATTGAAATAGACACAAAAGGAACAAACGTGATTTGGTTATGCCGACCCGGGAATGACAAGTTAACGGGGTAGACGTGCTGTAATAAAATATTTACAACGCTTTTTATTCGCGGTTATTTGCGTTGTCTTTTTCTTTTAAAACCGTAGGCACACATGACAGGCCAGAAATTTTAAAGCGCTTCTTACGGCGGGTGTCTCCACTAATCAGTTCAACCTGTGACTTGCTTACCTTAAACTGTTTTGCCAGAAATTTAATTAAATGCTGGTTGGCTTTGCCATCTACCGGTGGAGCGGTAGTGCGGACTTTAAGGCAGTTACCCATGACGTCACAAAACGCATCTTTGCTGGCTCTGGGCTGGACTTTTATGCGTAACAATAAGTCTGCATCCTGCCATTCATAGAACATATTTTATTACATACTTTATTATATGTTAATGCCAAAAACCGCCGCAAAAATATAGCGCACGGAATACTGTACAAACATCAATGCAATAATTGCAAAAATGGGTGAAATATCCATGCCGCTAATCGGAGGTATGAGGTTTCTAAAGTGCTTTAACACCGGATGGGTCAGACTGTTAAGCAAGCTGACCGCCGGGTTGTGCGGGTCCGGATTTACCCAGCTTAAAATAGCCTGAATAATGATTGAATAAAGAAAAATACTGATAATGAGAATAAGGGTCTGGCCGAATGCAATGATGGCAATCGCCAGTATGTCCGTGGTTTGAAACACCAGCATTGTTTTAATGGCCAGTACCAGGTACGCCAGAACTAAGGTGGCGATATCGATGCCGCCAAAACCGGCAATGATTTTACGCAGCGGTAGCACCAGCGGGTTGGTGATTTTTACGATAAATTGCGATACCGGATTATAAAAATCCGCACGCACCCATTGCAATAACAGACGGATGAGTAAAGCGGTTGCATAAAGTTGGAACAGAATATCAATTAAAAATACAAAGGGATTCATGGTTGGTCGTTTCCTAGTTCATCAGCCAGCTCAATGGCCCGATCATGTGCGGCGGTGAGTGCCTGTTGGATTATATCGCTGAAATGACTGTTTTCAAATGACGCAATGGCGGCGGCGGTGGTGCCACCTTTTGAAGTGACTTTTGCGCGCAGGGTTGCCGGGTCATCATCGCTTTCCAGCGCCATACGTGCCGCACCCAGTGCGGTTTGTTTGGCGAGCATGCCGGCAACCTGCTCATCCAGCCCGAGCTGTTTCCCCGCGGCCTGCATGGCTTCTAAAAATAAAAAGAAGTAAGCCGGGCCGGAGCCGGAAACCGCGGTTACCGCATCCAGCTGAGGTTCGCTATCAACCCACAGGGTAATACCCGCGGCGCTTAAAATTTGATCCGCAAGATTTTTCTGTTCAGCGCGGGTTGCCGCGTTGGCAAATAAACCCGTGGCGCCCGCCTGAATTAACGCGGGGGTGTTAGGCATGCAGCGTACCAGTGCCTGGCCGCCACCGAGCCAGCGGTCGATGTCGGTGGAGCGAATGCCCGCGGCGATGGAGATAATGAGCGGGTGATTGTTTTGTGCAATAGACTGAATAGTCTCGCAAACGCGTTTAAGTACCTGCGGCTTTACCGCCAGCACCAGCACGTCTGCATTTTCCACGGCTTTGAGGTTGTCCACCTCGGTATTAATCGAAAATTGCTGTTTAAGCTGGTCGAGTTTTTGCGTGTCCGGGTCGGTAACGGTGATCTGGTTTGCGGGGTACTGGTTATTGATTAAGCCGCTAATTAAGCTGCCGGCCATATTGCCGCCACCGATAAAGCAAATGTGTTGAGTCATATTATTTCTATTAGTAAATAGTTGGTATCATTACCTCCCCCTCTTTTATCAAGAAGTGAGAAGTCGGTGTATTGTATATTAAATTACATAAAATTCGTGTTGAGTATGGTATTTGATTAAATTACACGGGTGTTTCTCGCACCAAAAATCGCTGTGCCAATTCTCACCATCGTACTGCCCTCGGCTATGGCTGCCTGCATGTCAGCGCTCATGCCCATGGATAAAGTGTCCAGCTGTGGGTGTTTAATTTGCAGTGTTTCAAGTAATGTTCGCATTTGTGCAAATAGGTTACGTTGTTCCAGTAGGCTATCCGCTTGCGCAGGAATCGCCATCAGCCCACGTAAATTTATATTCGGCAGACTTATAATTTCATCCGCTGCCGCTGCCGCCTCGCTTGCTTTAAAGCCGGACTTTGAAACTTCATTACTGATATTTATCTGCAGGCAAATGTTTAGAGGCGGTAATGTAACCGGGCGCTGCTGGCTCAGGCGGTGTGCAATTTTTAGCCGATCTACACTGTGCACCCAGGCAAAATTCTCTGCCAGATCACGGGTTTTATTAGATTGAATCGCGCCGATAAAATGCCATTCGATTTTTAAATCCGCTAAAGTGTTAATTTTTTGCAGGGCTTCCTGCAGGTAATTTTCGCCAAAACTGCTTTGCCCGGCGTTAAAGGCGCTGCGTATTTCTTCGGCGGATTTGGTTTTGCTTACCGCAAGTAATTGCACGTCCTCAGGCTTGCGTTGATATTTTTCACAGTATTGAGAAATATTATGCTGGATTTGCGTTAGATTATTTGCAATATTGCTCATGTAAAATGCCGGTTAAGAAGACAGCTTTGATTGAAGCCTGTTAATTTATTGACTATAACTAGAATACAATTGCTGTTTGTCCTGTTAAGTTTACCCATGTAACTGGTGCCGGACAAGCGAGTATAGACAAACAAAACTCAAATATTAGCGCCCAGATAGCGACGAATGTTGTGAGTTGTGAATTTCGCAGTTTAATCGTTGCGTAATTTTTAAGAGGAGATTGAATGGATATTGCACAATTACTGGCGTTTGGTGTGAAAAACGGCGCCTCGGATTTACACCTGTCAGCCGCCCTGCCGCCAATGATACGGGTGGACGGGGACGTGCGACGCATTAATATCGACGCCATGCCCCACGAAGAAATTCATGCCATGGTGTACGACATCATGAATGACAAGCAGCGCAAAACCTTTGAAGAATACTGGGAAGTGGATTTCTCATTTGAAATACCCGGTCTGGCACGTTTCCGTGTTAATGCGTTTAACCACAATCGGGGTGCCGGTGCGGTGTTTCGAACCATCCCTTCAAAAATTCTGACATTAGAAGAGCTGGGTGCACCAAAAATATTTGAAGACATTGCGGCGACGCCGCGGGGGATTGTGCTGGTGACCGGGCCCACCGGCTCGGGTAAATCAACTACACTTGCGGGGATGGTGAATCATGTTAATGAAAATGATTATGGTCATATTCTGACCATTGAAGACCCGATAGAATTCGTGCATGAAAGTAAAAAGTGCCTGATGAACCAGCGTGAAGTTCACCGTGATACCATGGGTTTTAGTGAAGCGTTACGTTCCGCATTACGTGAAGATCCGGATGTTATTCTGGTGGGGGAAATGCGTGACCTTGAAACCATTCGCCTGGCATTGTCGGCGGCGGAAACAGGCCATCTGGTTTTCGGAACCCTGCACACCAGTTCCGCGGCAAAAACGGTCGACCGTATTGTGGATGTATTTCCAGCCGCTGAAAAAGATATGGTGCGGGCGATGTTATCAGAATCTCTGCGTGCGGTAATCGCACAAACCCTGTTAAAGAAAATTGGTGGTGGACGAGTAGCGGCACATGAAATAATGATCGGCACACCGGCGATTCGAAATCTGATTCGTGAAAACAAAATTGCACAAATGTACTCCGCTATTCAAACAGGTCAGGGAATTGGTATGCAGACCCTGGACCAGAATTTGAAAGAGCTGGTGGAACGTGGTGTGATCACAAAAGAAGATGCGAGAACTAAAGCGGTTAATAAAGACGCAATGTAATTCTAATAACGCATTTAATTCTGCTTGTTTTAAATAGCCATAATATTACAAACTGGAGTTTGGAATGGATAGAGATAAGGCCATCCGATACATGCACGATTTATTGCGCATGTTAGTGCAGAAAGATGGATCTGATTTGTTTATTACAGTCGGTGCTGCACCCTCAATGAAAGTTGATGGAAAAATGACACCACTGTCAAGTCAGGCACTGTCACCGGCACACACCCAGACTTTGGTGCGTTCGATTATGAATGATAAGCAGCTGGGAACTTTTGAGGCGGAGCAGGAAGTTAACTTTGCGATTAGTCTGCCCGGGGTTTCTCGCTATCGTGTTAACGCCTTTACCCAGCGAGGCTCTATGGGCATGGTGCTGCGGGTTATTAAAGCCGACATTCCCAGTTTTGAAGAATTAAGTTTGCCCACCGTGTTACAGGATATTGCCATGACCAAACGCGGTCTGGTTATTTTTGTAGGTGCAACCGGTTCGGGTAAATCCAGCTCTTTAGCGGCAATGATTGGTTACCGAAATGAAAATTCATTCGGACATATTATTACGATCGAAGATCCTATTGAATTTGTGCATCAACATAAAAACTGTATTGTGACCCAGCGCGAAGTGGGTGTAGATACGGAAAATTATGATGTCGCCTTAAAAAATACTTTACGGCAGGCGCCCGATGTTATTTTAATTGGTGAGGTGCGCGACCGGGAAACCATGGAGTACGCGATTGCTTTCGCCGAAACCGGACACCTGTGTTTAACAACTTTGCATGCTAACAGCAGCAACCAGGCGCTTGATCGTATTATTAACTTTTTCCCGGAAGAGCGCCGCCCCCAGTTACTGATGGACTTATCGCTTAATCTTAAATCATTAATTTCCCAGCGACTCATTCCGTTAAAAGGCGGTGAAGGTCGTGTGCCCGCGGTGGAAATTATGCTCAATACTCCGTTAATGTCGGATCTGATATTTAAGGGTAATGTGCATGAAATGAAAGAACTTATGGCCAAGTCAAATGAGTACGGCATGATCACATTCGATCAGGCGTTATTTGAATTATATGAGGCAGGATATATTACTTATGAAGATGCGCTACGTAATGCTGACTCTATTAATGACCTGCGACTGCGTATAAAACTAAAAGGCAAGGATGCAAAAAATACCGACCTGATGCAGGAAGTATCCGGACTTAAAATGGAAGAAAGTGAAGAAGACAATAAACACATGTTACGTTAGTTAAAAAGTAACGTAACAATATTTTATAAAAAGTTGAAAAAAATTGAATTTGCAGCCCTATTTAAAACTAATGGCCGAACGCGGTGGTTCAGATATTTTCTTTACTACCGGCGCACCGGTGAGCATGAACATTGAAGGGAAGATGCACCCTATTGGTAAAACATCACTAGAGCCGGGCATGACTAAAGAAATTGCCTACAGCGTAATGGATGAAAATCAGAAGATGGGTTTTGAGGCAACCATGGAAATGAATCTGGGTATGTCAATAAAAGATATCGGGCGATTCCGTATAAATATTTACACGCAGCGCGGCGAAGTGTCGATGGTTATTCGATATATAAAATCGGATGTGCCATCGCTGGATAAATTAAATTTGCCGGGAAAATTAAAAGACCTTGTGTGCTTACGCAAAGGACTGGTTTTAGTGGTGGGGGCAACCGGCTCCGGCAAATCAACTACGCTGGCCTCAATGATTAATTATAGAAGTTTAAATATGCCGGGGCATATTTTAACCATTGAAGATCCCATTGAATATATGTTCGATCATCAAAAATCTATTGTGGGACAACGTGAAGTTGGGCTGGATACGCTGTCTTATGAAAATGCATTAAGGGAAGCTATGCGAGAGGCCCCCGACGTTATTATGATTGGTGAGGTGCGTGACCGAGAAACCATGGAAGCGGCAATACAGTATGCGGATACTGGGCATGTATGTTTAACCACGCTGCACTCGGTCAATGCAAACCAGACTCTGGATCGCATTCTTAGTTTTTTCCCGCCGGATTCACGCAATCAGATTTTAATGGATTTATCACTTAATTTGCAGGCCATAGTTTCACAAAGGCTGGTTATCGGCCTGGATGGTAAACGTATTGCCGCGATTGAGATTTTAATTAACTCACCGTATATTTCAGAATTAATTCGCCGTGGTGAATTTCATGAAATAAAAGAGATTATGGAAAAAGGCGAAGCAGATGGAATGCAGACGTTCGACCAGTCTTTATATCAGTTATTTACCGATGGGAAAATTGATATTAAAACCGCATTATCCTATGCCGATTCGCGCAGTAATCTTGAATGGAAAATTAACTTTGGCGGTGGCGTAAAAGAAATGAATAACGACAGAGCCGATGATACATTAAAGTTTTCAACCGATCCGGATGAATTGCCCGAAGTTAAGTAGAGAAGTAAAATAAGAAGTAAAAATAAGTAAAATAATTATAAAGTTGCTGAAGCTTAATAAATACCCTGCCCTGAAAATATGACAGGGCAGAGATTTAAAGCAGATAATTATTTAGGTAATGAACCCAGCATGCTCTTTACCGCATAGCCAAGACGTTGTTTTGCCGTGTCGCCGGTATTTCCCTGAATATCAGCCTTTGCGCTGCTTGCCCAGATAACCACACCAGTTTGTGCATCAACCATTAAAATAATCAACGCACCTTTGGGTGCTGCTTCCAGTGTTTTAAAAGATTTCTCCGGATTTTCCTTGTATTCGATATTGGCCATGTTAATGCCCAGTGCATATCCAATAATTACGTCAGGATTTTGTGTGGCTTCTGACATACCTTTTGAACGTAACTGGTTGTCAATCAGCAATTTAATTTCAGCATTCGCATCAAAGCCCGGCGCGACCCACTGTTCTTCAGGATCATTCATAATGGATGCTGAGCCCATCCACATATATGATTTATAACCTTTAAAATTAGCTTTAGGGTCAATGTCAGTTTCAAATTTAATATCACTGTTAGGTGACGAGTTCATCGTTGAACAGGCGTTAAGTGAAAACAGTAAAGTTAGCGTCAAAGCGGTAATAATTTTTTTCATAGTATTCCTTATTTAAGCGTTGAGTTAATTTAAAAAAATATGTGATTTAACGATTTAAAATCGAATGCGTAAGCCAGCATTGGCATCAAATTGTTTCATGAAGCCGCTACCAACAACGACACATTCATTGCCGAGACAAAATGCTTCACTGCTGCCCAGTGCTGCAAAATAGCCTCGTAGTCCCAGCCTCAGGCCGATGTTTTTGGTGAGCTTAAAGACTACGCCGCCACCTAAACTCATCGCGAAACGGGATTTCGATGAAAGGCCTGAGACATCGGGGTCAAGGTGAATGGCTCCCAGGGTTGCACCAAAAAATTTATCAATTTTTTTATCGGCCCAAATCTGACTGCCACCGACCTGGAAATACTCCACATCTACATTCAGTGAATTGGGGTTGGTAATTGTGGTGGAGTTACTTAAGGCTGTGTCCTGATGTGAGTACAAAAATTCCATTACATGCTCTGGGCCGTAATCTGTGCCAATAATGATGCCGTAACTGCTGGTTTCATCAAACGATGCCTTATTGCCGGTTTGTGCATTTTCCAGATCACCCCCGGAACGGTAACCACTAAATAAACTTATTTCTGTGCCTTTGGCCATGCTGAGGGCGGGTGTAAGCAGGTTGCCAAGCAGGGTGAAAATTATAAACATGAGTTTTTTATTCATATTATTATGTCTTTGTGCGATATGTCGGGAACACTACCAAAAAAAGTCTATTCAGTAAATATAGAATCGTAGAATAGAATTTAATATCAAAGCGATGCATTATTTAATGACTGTCTTGAACTTTGGAAGATGACTATATTCAATCAAAGACTCCCTGGCATTTATCCTGACCTGATTTAGAAAATAAGCGTAATGAATTTGTCCAGTGTGTTGATTAATGTAACGTTAGCGTCTGCCACCACCTGCATTTGCTTTAGGTCCTGCGATTGGTCGCTTAGTCGGCGGAGGGTTAATTCCCGGTCTGGACGGGTGCGGTATTGTTACGCCATTAAGAGGGCGCCTGTTAGCGCCGGAAATAATGATTTCACCCTGACCTTGTTTTGACGCTTCAGCAGGTGTATTTATGTGTTTTTGTTTTTTTAATGCGGCCGCATTTTGCCGGTCAATTTTTTCAGCAGCCGTTATGTTTTTTTCAGCCTGTTGTTTAGCTGCATCAATTTCACTGTCACTGGGGCCGGCATGGACAGGCACTTTAGTCACTGTTTTTGCTTCCGGTACGGGCTTGTCTGAGTAAGTTACATTGCCAGCTTCGTCGACTGACTTAACCAGTGCATCGGCGCTTAAAATATTCACAGAGGTGAATAACAAGAAGCAGGTTAATGTGGTTAACGGAATCTTTTTATTAATCATAATATGCATCCTGTAATAGAGGGTCAATTAGATTTTAATGGTGCAGTTAATTTAAAATCGAGCAATGTGCCTGCAGGAACAACGACCTGATTGCCGCCCTTTAAAATAGCAACCCCTAAACCAATTTTTGCGCCATCTCTTGCGCCGCTTGAGCCATCGGCCAAAGCACCAATAGCAGCGCCCTTGGCAACTTTACCAGTTGTTCCCCTGGCAGTTGATTCGGTTAATGCATTAATCGCACTGGTAGTGATAGGGGTGATGGTGCCATTAATGTTTATGTCAGTAAGGGTTATCATTATTTTTGCATTTCCTGCAAGGCGTCGTGCCTTTACTGCCTCGGAAATAACCCCATAAACTTTACTGCCTGCAGGTGCAACGGTGACACCATTTTTGCTTAAGGCGCCTTCCAGTATGGCGGAAAATTTATGTCCTGTTGATTGTCGGCTACTATCCAGTGTGTCCGATAAGCGAATAGTTAGGGTTGTGCCTGCATCTATTGCCGTGGGTCCGGTTGTCGCTTGCTGCGCAGTTGTCTTATCTGAGTTTGCATTGGCGGCTTTTGGCGCAGAAACTTTTGGCGTTGATCCCATGGAAATATTTTTTACATCTTTTGCCTGAAATGTCATATTTATGCCGTCAACATCAAACTTAATGTTGTCACCATCGCGTCCGGTGAATGTGCCTTCGATGGTCTTGCCATTGCTTAGCTCAATGGTATCGGCAAAAGAAACAGCTGCATTTGCTAGTGATATGGTTAATGTTGAAAGCAAAAGTAATTTATTCATTTTAGAATTCCGTAAATTTAAGTTTTTAATATTTAAATGCCGCATAAATCTGTAGGCCATTATGGGACCAGCCAAGGGTGGCATTGGATAACAGTCCGATCGTTTTTATATCCAGGTCAAAGTAATTGATAGAAAGCCCTGCCCCCCAGTTTTCATTGAAGTAATATTCTGTACCGAGTTCTGCGCTGGCAATTCGACCATCTGTATCATTGAATTGTACGCTCAAGTATCGTAAAGCCATATTGGCTCGCCAATCGTCTGTAATTTGATAAATTGCAGAAGCACCTATTAGCGGCATTGGAGCCTGAATTTTTTGGTTTGTAAAATAATCGGATTTAAATGAGGGCTGGTCTTCATTTTCAGTTTGAATCTCACCCGCCGCCTGTATGTTGGTATTGTTTGATAGCCAGTAAATGCCGGCTGAAATACCCATTTCCAATTGTTGTGATTTATGAAAACTGTAAATATAACTAAAGTCTAAAATGTCGGTTTTTGTGTCGGCGGAAAATGTGGCACCGGCTTTTATAATGGCGTTATTGATAGTTAAATCTTTTGTGCTCTTTGAGCGCGCAGATCTAACCAGAGGTGTGTAGGTCATTCGAATTCGATGTAAGTCTCCCACTCGATACCAGCCACTGATCCAAATTGTGCTAATTTTGCTGTCATATCCAAGATCATCTTCAAAGTCTACGGCGGCTCCGGTTGTTTGATTATTTGAATCAATAGAAAACTGGGAGTTGTATCGCTCAATATTAGTACCAAT